>ENA-OQKF01000472-OQKF01000472.1-human-gut-metagenome-genome-assembly--contig:-NODE-472-length-25435-cov-3.819741_pt1 | contig 25435 bp, 27 predicted proteins | sample MGYA00242617_ERZ504784 | MGnify/ENA primary metagenome ERZ504784 (study PRJEB26092, sample SAMD00036364) | human gut metagenome | host: Homo sapiens | study: EMG produced TPA metagenomics assembly of... | reverse complement strand
CGGTATCGGTTTATTGAAAGCGGTGGACCGCTGCGCCGCTCTTCATGGAACTGCATTGACGACTTACGCAGTTCGTCGTATTCTTGGTGCGAGGCTGGATGGGCTGCGAAGCCGCGACTGTGTGCCGGGCAGTCTTCGCCGCAACGCGCGCGAAGTGGCGCATGCGATGGGGCAGCTGGAACAGGAACTGGGACGTAACGCAACGGAAACAGAAGTGGCGGAACGTCTTGGCATTGCTGTTGAAGAGTATCGTCAGATGTTGCTCGATACCAACAATAGCCAACTCTTCTCTTATGACGAGTGGCGAGAAGAGCATGGCGATAGCATCGAGCTGGTGACGGATGAGCATCAGCAAGAAAACCCGTTACACCATTTAATGGAAGGTAATTTACGCCAGCGCGTAATGGAAGCAATTGAGGCTTTACCTGAGCGCGAACAGCTGGTGTTGACCCTCTATTATCAGGAAGAGCTTAATCTCAAAGAGATTGGCGCTGTTCTGGAAGTGGGGGAGTCTCGGGTGAGCCAGTTGCACAGCCAGGCCATTAAACGTTTACGCACAAAGCTGGGTAAGTTATAGGTGATTGATTCACCTGAAAAATGCCGCACAACGTATTGACAACCAGGAGTTATCATGACGGTGCAGCAATCTAAAAGACGGCCTTTAAGCCGCTACCTGAAAGACTTTAAACACAGCCAGACGCATTGCGCCCACTGTAACAAGTTACTCGATCGTATCACGCTGGTTCGTCGAGGCGAAATCGTTAATAAGATCGCGATTTCACGCCTCGACACGTTGATGGATGAAGCAGCATGGCTCGAAGAACAAAAAGAGTGGGTGGCGCTTTGCCGTTTCTGCGGTGATCTCCACTGCAAAGAGCAAAGCGACTTCTTCGACATTATCGGCTTCAAACAATTCCTGTTTGAACAAACGGAGATGAGCCACGGAACCGTACGCGAATATGTCGTCCGCCTGCGCCGTCTCGGACAACATCTCACCGTGAACAACATCTCCCGCGATCTGCTGAAGACCGGCTATCTGGATGAGAATCTTGAGCCGTGGCTGCCTGCGACCAGCACCAACAACTACCGCATTGCGCTGCGCAAGTATGCACAATATAAGGTACAAATGCCGGGTGTCATAAAGCAGAAAGCCCACGCTGGAACAACTTCTGATATATATTAAAAAAGAATAAGATGTAGCGCAGTCGCCTTTGACCTTGCAGGTGATTTCTCTACACTACTCAAAAATTCCACTATATCGGGGTATTTATGAAATTAGCACTTCTGGGTCGTCAGGCGCTGATGGGTGTAATGGCAGTCGCGCTGGTCGCGGGTATGAGCGTGAAAACGTTCGCCGCAGAAAATCTGCTGAATAAAGTGAAAGAGCGCGGTACGCTGCTGGTCGGGCTGGAAGGAACCTATCCTCCGTTCAGCTTCCAGGGCGATGACGGTAAACTCACCGGTTTTGAAGTGGAATTTGCACAGGAACTGGCGAAACACCTTGGCGTGAAAGCCTCCATCAAACCGACCAAATGGGACGGTATGCTGGCGTCGCTGGATTCCAAACGTATTGATGTGGTGATTAACCAGGTGACCATTTCTGACGAGCGTAAGAAGAAGTATGACTTCTCCACGCCGTACACCGTGTCTGGTATCCAGGCGCTGGTGAAGAAAGGTAACGAAGGCACCATCAAAACGGCCGCTGACCTGAAAGGCAAAAAAGTCGGTGTCGGTCTGGGAACCAATTATGAAGAGTGGCTGCGCCAGAACGTTCAGGGTGTGGATATCCGCACTTACGATGATGACCCGACAAAATACCAGGATCTCCGCGTAGGTCGTATTGATGCGATTCTGGTTGACCGTCTGGCCGCGCTGGATCTGGTGAAGAAAACCAACAATACCCTGGCGGTAGCCGGTGATGCGTTCTCTCGTCAGGAATCCGGTGTAGCCGTTCGTAAAGGCAACGACGACCTGGTTAAAGCGATTGACTCCGCGATTGCTGACATGCAAAAAGACGGCAGCCTGAAAGCCCTTTCTGAGAAGTGGTTCGGGGCAGACGTCACGAAATAAGTCTTTGACGTTAAAAAAAGGCGCTTTTAAAAGCGCCTTTTTTATTTCTTACGCGTCTGCGTGCATAATGAAAAATATCACATTGAGTCAGTGTTACCGGAGAACCCATGTCACTACAGAATTTAACGCGCTTTCCCCGCCTGGAGTTTATCGGCGCGCCGACTCCGCTGGAGTATCTGCCGCGATTTTCTGACTATTTAGGACGCGATATTTTTATCAAGCGCGATGACGTAACGCCGATGGCGATGGGGGGCAATAAGCTGCGTAAGCTGGAGTTTCTGGCCGCTGACGCCCTGCGTGAAGGCGCGGATACGCTCATTACCGCAGGTGCCATTCAGTCTAACCATGTCCGCCAGACTGCCGCGGTGGCCGCAAAGCTGGGTCTCCACTGTGTGGCATTGCTGGAAAACCCAATTGGAACGCACGCAGAAAACTATCTGACTAACGGCAACCGTCTGCTGCTGGATCTGTTTAACGTACAAGTCGAAATGGTCGAGGCATTAACCGACCCGACCGCACAACTTGATGAACTGGCGACGCGTCTGGAAGCGCAGGGTTTTCGTCCCTACGTTATTCCTGTCGGCGGCTCGAATGCGCTGGGCGCGCTGGGGTATGTGGAAAGTGCGCTGGAGATTGCCCAGCAATGCGAGGGCGCGGTCAGCCTCTCTTCTGTCGTTGTTGCTTCCGGCAGTGCAGGTACCCACGCAGGGCTGGCCGTAGGCCTGGAGCAATTATTACCCGATGTCGAGCTTATTGGCGTGACGGTATCGCGTAGCGTCGCGGACCAGAAGCCGAAAGTGGTCACCTTACAGCAGGCGGTGGCAGAGCAACTGGCGTTGAAGGCAACGGCTGATATCCAGCTCTGGGACGACTATTTTGCACCAGGCTACGGCACGCCTAATGAAGAGGGGATGGATGCGGTGAAATTGCTGGCGCGCCTCGAGGGTATACTGCTTGATCCCGTGTATACGGGCAAAGCGATGGCCGGTCTTATCGATGGCATTGAACAGAAGCGCTTTAAGGATGAAGGGCCGATTTTGTTTGTTCACACCGGCGGGGCACCTGCGCTGTTTGCCTACCATCCCCATGTCTAAAATCAGGTCGAAAAATAATAATGCAAGAAAGTATTCAACTGGTTATTGATTCCCTGCCGTACCTGCTTAAAGGTGCGGTATTTACGTTACAGCTCAGTATTGGCGGGATGTTCTTCGGTCTGGTACTCGGGTTTGTGCTGGCCTTAATGCGTATGTCACCCGTCTTACCAGTACGCTGGGTGGCGCGTTTTTATATCTCTGTGTTTCGCGGCACGCCGCTTATCGCGCAGCTCTTTATGATCTACTACGGTTTACCGCAGTTTGGTATTGAGCTGGATCCGATCCCGGCGGCGATGATTGGTTTGTCGCTCAATACGGCGGCATACACCTCTGAAACGCTGCGTGCGGCAATCTCGTCCATTGATAAAGGGCAGTGGGAAGCGGCGGCCAGTATCGGTATGACGCCCTGGCAAACGCTGCGCAGAGCCATTCTGCCTCAGGCGGCGCGTGTGGCGCTTCCGCCGCTCAGCAACAGCTTTATCAGCCTGGTGAAAGACACGTCGCTGGCGGCCACCATTCAGGTACCGGAACTGTTCCGTCAGGCGCAGCTTATTACCTCGCGCACCCTGGAAGTGTTCACCATGTATCTGGCGGCCTCGCTGATTTACTGGGTAATGGCGACGGTGTTATCCGCCTTGCAAAACTATTTCGAAAACCAGCTTAACCGCCAGGAGCGTGATCCAAAATGAGTGCTATCGACGTTAAAAACCTGGTGAAAAAATTCCACGGTCAAACGGTGCTCCACGGGATTGATCTGGAGGTAGAGCAGGGCGAAGTGGTCGCCATTATCGGCCCGAGTGGTTCCGGGAAAACAACGCTGCTGCGCAGCATCAACCTGCTTGAACAGCCTGAAGAAGGCACGATTCGGGTAGGGAACATTACGATTGATACTGGCAAATCCATCAGCCAGCAAAAAGGTCTGATTCGCCAGTTGCGCCAGCATGTGGGCTTTGTTTTCCAGAACTTCAATCTCTTCCCACACCGGACGGTGCTGGAGAACATCATTGAAGGCCCGGTCATTGTAAAAGGGGAAGCCAAAGCGGACGCGACGGTTCGCGCGCGCGAGTTGCTCGCAAAAGTCGGGCTGGCCGGTAAAGGAACCAGCTACCCGCGCCGCCTGTCAGGTGGTCAGCAACAGCGTGTGGCGATTGCCCGCGCGCTGGCGATGCGCCCGGATGTGATCCTCTTTGATGAACCGACCTCTGCGCTCGACCCTGAGCTGGTGGGCGAGGTGCTGAACACCATACGCCAGCTGGCACAGGAGAAACGCACAATGGTTATAGTTACCCACGAGATGAGCTTCGCTCGTGACGTGGCGGACCGCGCCATTTTCATGGATCAGGGAAGGATCGTGGAGCAGGGGCCGGCAAAACACTTATTTGCCAACCCACAGCAGCCGCGAACCCGTCAGTTCCTTGAAAAATTCCTTATGCAGTAGAATTTTTGCACTAATTTGCTCCAGAAAATTCATCTGGGGCAAATTATTCTCCCCCTGCGCCCGACACCGTGTTTTTTTATTCCGCTCAGGCCCAATAAACCTTATCAAACGTAAAGTTAATTGTGCTGTTGCCGATATTTTGTAGTTAGAAATAAGTTTTATGTGTTAGGTTATATTCACCATAATAATGAATATCATTTCAGAGGCTTCATTTAGTAAGTATGAAGGATTCAGACTTTTTCACCTGGCGACGGGAATGCTCCCTCCGGTTTCAGAAATTGACCTGTGCCGACGAGGTATATCAGGAACTTCAGCGACAAACTCAGGCGCTAGAATTCGATTATTACGCACTCTGCGTACGCCATCCCGTGCCTTTTACGCGGCCTAAGATTTCTGTGCATACCACTTATCCGCCACAGTGGCAGGCGCAATATCAGTCGAAGAATTATTTCGCCATTGACCCGGTGTTAAAACCGGAGAATTTCATCCAGGGGCATTTACCCTGGACTGACGAATTATTCGCGGATGCTGAGGAATTATGGCATAGCGCACGGGAGCACGGCTTACGTACAGGAATAACGCAGTGTCTGATGCTGCCGAATCATGCTCTCGGTTTTCTGTCGGTTTCTCGTACTAGCATGCTGGAGAGCCCGTTAGACCACGAGGAAATAGAGCTGCGGTTACAACTGCTGGTGCAAGTGGCCTTAACATCGTTGATTCGATTTGAAGATGAGATGGTGATGCCGCCTGAGATGAAATTCAGCAAACGTGAACGGGAAATTCTTAAATGGACCGCGGAAGGGAAGACGTCGGCGGAAATTGCGATCATTCTCTCTATCTCAGAGAATACGGTTAACTTTCATCAGAAGAATATGCAGAAGAAATTCAATGCGCCTAACAAGACGCAGATCGCGTGTTACGCGGCGGCGACCGGGCTTATTTGAGTAGAGAGTACGTTCTGCGTGTCAGACGAGGCAACGGCTGAATGCACCGCATCCAGCCGTTTTTTATTACTGGCGGTAGGCTTGTTTAATTTGCTTAACGGTGTTGGCAAATACCGCGGATTCAGCCTGGTCTTCCATCTGCGCGATTTGTTTTTCCATTTTAATGATCACACGACCGGCGTCAGCCTGGCCCATCGCCTGTAGCATCAGCGTTAGCAGCGATTTCAGGCAGTTTACTTCTTGTGCCAGTTCCTGGTTATTCTCCGCAGTGGCAAATTCAGGTGTGCTCATTTATTTTCCTCATTATAAAACGGCGCTCGTGCGCGACGATGAAAGTCAAGGCGGCGGAGTATACCACAAGGCGCAGCAAAAAATGCAGCGGTTGTTTTTCGTACTTTTACACTGGATGTTTATTTGCGTAAACAACGCGTGCCGCTAAACTGTACGGCGTTAATAGCGACGAATTGTTTATACCCGGTTCGCTTGCCGTTAATTATTGTTACAAAAATTTAAGAACTGTTTTTTTACGGACTCAGGCGACAGGTTTTTTGTAACTTTTTGAATACAGATGCTTAAAAAAAGCTGCACAAGCCCTGGCGGCGCGGGCTCTCTTTCCACGTTCTGTACAGCCTAATTTCCAAAAACGAGAGCGAAATCGAATAGCCGATTTTTTAACGTTTTAATCTTGTGAGGAAAACCGTTAATATAAACCAAATTATCACTCAGTAGCGTTATCCCTATTCTGGAGACATTTCCTTTGATCAACGTCCTTCTTGTTGATGACCACGAACTGGTGCGCGCAGGGATACGACGCATTCTTGAAGATATAAAAGGTATTAAAGTTGCTGGTGAGGCTTGTTGCGGCGAAGATGCCGTAAAATGGTGCCGCACTAATTCGGCCGATGTGGTGTTGATGGATATGAACATGCCCGGTATCGGTGGTCTTGAAGCAACCCGCAAAATCGCGCGTACCTTTGTTGATACAAAAGTCATCATGCTGACCGTGCATACTGAAAACCCGCTGCCCGCGAAAGTGATGCAGGCGGGCGCTGCCGGTTACCTGAGTAAAGGTGCCGCGCCGCAGGAAGTTGTCAATGCTATCCGTTCCGTGTTTGCCGGACAGCGTTACATTGCTTCCGACATTGCTCAGCAGATGGCCCTGAGTCAGATCGAACCCGAGAAAACGGAATCGCCGTTTGCCAGTTTGTCCGAGCGTGAATTGCAGATTATGCTGATGATCACCAAAGGTCAGAAGGTAAATGAGATCTCGGAACAGCTGAATCTTAGCCCGAAAACGGTGAACAGCTATCGTTATCGCATGTTCAGCAAACTGAACATTCATGGTGATGTTGAACTGACTCATCTGGCCATCCGGCATGGTTTATGTAATGCGGAGACGTTGTTAAGTCAGTGAGTGATGTGTTCGATTCAAAAGCATTTCTGAAAACCGTAACCAGCCAGCCTGGCGTCTATCGTATGTATGACGCTGGCGGTACGGTTATCTACGTGGGGAAAGCGAAAGATCTCAAAAAGCGCCTCTCCAGCTATTTTCGCAGTAACCTTGCCTCCCGCAAGACCGAAGCACTGGTCGCACTCATACAGAATATTGATGTTACCGTCACGCATACCGAGACGGAGGCGCTGCTGCTTGAGCATAACTATATTAAGCTCTATCAGCCGCGCTACAACGTGCTGTTACGCGATGATAAATCCTATCCGTTTATCTTCCTGAGTGGCGATACGCACCCCCGGCTTGCTATGCACCGCGGTGCAAAACATGCCAAGGGTGAATATTTCGGCCCGTTTCCCAACGGCTATGCCGTACGTGAGACGCTGGCGCTGCTGCAAAAAATCTTCCCTGTTCGCCAGTGTGAAAACAGTGTCTATCGCAATCGCTCACGCCCGTGTCTGCAGTACCAGATTGGCCGCTGTCTGGGGCCATGCGTTGCCGGGCTGGTGAGTGAAGACGAGTATGCGCAGCAGGTCGAGTATGTGCGCCTGTTTTTAGCCGGGAAAGACGATCAGGTATTAACGCAGCTGATCGCCCGGATGGAGAAAGCCAGTGCAGCGCTGGAGTTCGAAGAGGCCGCGCGGATCCGCGACCAAATCCAGGCGGTGCGCAGAGTCACTGAGAAACAGTTTGTCTCGAACACCGGTGACGATCTCGACGTGATCGGCGTTGCCTTTGATGCCGGCATGGCCTGCGTGCATGTGCTGTTTATTCGTCAGGGTAAAGTGCTCGGGAGCCGGAGCTATTTCCCGAAAGTGCCGGGGGGGACGGAGCTGGGTGAGGTGGTTGAAACCTTCGTCGGCCAGTTCTATCTGCAGGGGAGTCAGATGCGCACGCTGCCATCGGAGATCCTGCTTGATTTCAATCTCGATGATAAAACGCTTTTGGCGGATTCACTGTCAGAACTGGCTGGTCGTCGGGTTAACGTGCAGACCAAACCGCGCGGTGACCGCGCGCGTTACCTGAAGCTTGCCCGGACCAACGCGGCGACGGCGCTTACTACAAAACTGTCCCAGCAATCGACGGTCCACCAGCGTTTAACGGCACTGGCTACGCTCCTGAAGCTGCCGGAGGTTAAACGGATGGAGTGCTTCGACATCAGCCACACAATGGGCGAGCAGACCGTGGCCTCCTGCGTGGTGTTTGATGCTAACGGCCCGCTGCGCGCGGAATATCGTCGCTATAACATCACCGGGATCACGCCGGGTGATGACTATGCAGCCATGAACCAGGTGCTGCGCCGTCGCTACGGTAAAGCCATCGAAGAGAGCAAAATCCCGGATGTGATACTGATTGACGGCGGGAAAGGGCAGCTCGGGCAGGCGAAAGCGGTCTTTGACTCACTCGATGTGAGCTGGGATAAAAACCATCCGTTGCTGCTGGGCGTGGCAAAAGGGGCCGATCGTAAAGCCGGTCTGGAGACGCTCTTCTTTGAACCGGAAGGGGAGGGCTTCAGTCTGCCGCCGGATTCTCCGGCACTGCATGTTATCCAGCATATCCGCGATGAGTCACACGATCACGCCATCAGCGGGCACCGGAAAAAACGGGCGAAGGTAAAAAACACCAGTACGCTTGAGACCATCGAAGGCGTAGGGCCAAAACGCAGGCAGATGCTGCTTAAATATATGGGCGGATTGCAAGGATTACTCAATGCCAGCATGGAGGAAATTGCAAAAGTGCCGGGTATTTCGCAAGCGCTGGCAGAAAAGATCTACTACTCGTTGAAACATTGAGGGCTCTGTAGCAACATAGAGCTAAATTTTACTGACAACAAACAGTTACCGTCATTATGCAATTTAACATCCCTACGTTGCTCACTCTTTTTCGCGTTGTGCTTATCCCGTTCTTTGTACTGGCGTTTTACCTGCCAGTCGTCTGGGCCCCTTTTGCCTGTGCACTGATTTTCCTGGTGGCTGCGGTTACGGACTGGTTTGACGGTTATCTGGCACGCCGCTGGAACCAAAGCACCCGCTTCGGTGCCTTCCTCGACCCGGTCGCCGATAAGGTCATGGTCGCTATCGCGATGGTGCTGGTGGCTGAGCACTACCACACGTGGTGGGTAACGCTGCCTGCAGCAACCATGATTGGTCGTGAGATCATCATCTCTGCGCTGCGTGAGTGGATGGCGGAGCTGGGTAAGCGCAGCAGCGTCGCGGTATCGTGGATTGGTAAAGTGAAAACTACCGCGCAAATGGCCTCGCTGGTCTGGATGCTCTGGCGTCCAAACGCCTGGGTTGAGTGGGCGGGGATTGGGCTGCTGTGGGTTGCTGCGGTACTGACGCTGTGGTCTATGCTGCAATATTTAAACGCTGCCCGCGGCGATTTGCTTGATCAGTGATCGTTTCGACGTAATTTTCAGCAAACGATCCGGGGATGCAAAAAATAACGTTGACTCATACCGTCATATCAGTAGAATGCAACGCATCGAACGGCGGCACAGCTAGCCGGACGATAATGAAATCAAGTGGTTAGAAGTTAACTTGATGACATGCGGGAATAGCTCAGTTGGTAGAGCACGACCTTGCCAAGGTCGGGGTCGCGAGTTCGAGTCTCGTTTCCCGCTCCAGATTAAAGACATGCGCAATAGCGGGTGTCGCGTAAAAAAGTTTTACGGCGCGTTAGCAAAGCGGTTATGTAGCGGATTGCAAATCCGTCTAGTCCGGTTCGACTCCGGAACGCGCCTCCACTTTCTTCCCTGGCCGGATGGTGGAATCGGTAGACACAAGGGATTTAAAATCCCTCGGCGTTCGCGCTGTGTGGGTTCAAGTCCCACTCCGGCTACCATGGGAAAAGTAGAATAAAATCAATGATAAGCAGTGTCGTATAAACCACCGAAAGGTGGTTTTTTTATGTCTTTAATTTGGGGTAGTGGCAGCAAAATGGCAGCAGCATGGCAGCATACCTTTAAACTTTCTCTTCCCGATTATCAAAGGGATTGAGTGCTACGGCTGCATCAAGATGATTTGGAGCGAAGTGAGCGTACCTCATGGTCATCATGATTGTGCTGTGCCCGAGAATTTGCTGTAACACCAGAATGTTTCCTCCACGCATCATAAAGTGGCTGGCAAAGGTATGTCTGAGCACATGAGTGCGCTGACCTTTAGGCAGCTCTATCCCGGCACGTGTAAGTGCTGATTTGAATGCCTCATATGCAGGGGAGAAGAGTGAACCGCGTTTTTTTGGGAGCATTTCTTGTAACCGCGGCGAAATGGGGACTGTTCGGTTCTTTTTGCTTTTGGTCTGCGTAAATGTCAGACGTCCGGGAAGAACTTGTGATTGTTTTAAATCCTGCGCTTCACTCCAGCGTGCACCTGTGGCCAGGCAAATACGCACGATAATTCCCAGATCTTTGTTTGCTGACTGGTCACAAGCTTCAAGTAGCCGATCAATCTCCTCCTCGTAAAGAAAAGCCAGTTCCTGATCTCCTTCCTTAAACTGCCTGATACCTGAAAGCGGGTTATCTCCATCCCACTCACCCAGCCGTTTCATTTCCGAGAATACTGCATGCAGGTATGACTGCTCGCGGTTTACTGTTGCTTCACTAAGCTTCTTCTTGCCTTTCTGATTCCACTCCCCGCCTAAGCGCCGTTCGCGGTATACAGCGTACGTATTTTTATCGAAGTGGGAGGCAAGAGGGTCACCGAGGCGCTCACAAATAGCCAATAACTTTACTTTACGCTCATCGCCAGAAGAGAGCGTTTTGCCATGCATTTCGTACCAGCGCTCAACAAATGCCGAAAGAGTCACAGCACTATCATTTACAGGCTGGTTTGAAGTGTTATTCATTAAACGGCGCTCATAGGAGAGCGCCTCGCCTTTGGTAGCAAATTGCTTACGTATACGCTTCCCATCACGTCCATATGGGAAGCACTGCAACAGCTATTTGCCGGAAGGAAGCTTACGAACAGTCAACTATGCACCTCGGCATCATCATCAGACCCTGCATACGCGAGTGAAATGAACATTTCCGCAGCGTTATCAAGATGTGCATAGGTTGAAGTAAATTCGATATCTCGACACCTACAGACGAAGGGACGAGTTTGATTTTCTGGTTGGAAGGATAAACTTACAACGGGAGTCTTACGTGGTTTACCATTTTTGAAAAAGTCGCAGACATCCAAACGATTGCAAAGGCCTGCATCATCTTGATAAGTAGCAACATGCCACCCCATACCATGAAGTGTATCGGCAAATGCTAGATGAACTTCTTCGATATTTTTATATAAGCCAACGGAGTATTGCTTTTTCTTACTCTTCTTACGTTCGCTTGGCAGGGATGGGAGCCTTTCTACACCAGGTATTTCAATTTTATCCAGGCTGAAAGTTTTTACCGGATGAGTCGGAGAGGACAGGTCTGCTGCCCGCAGCGTAAAGTTATCAAGCAATGTCAGGGGAAGGATATCTCTTGCATCTCCGGATCGTTCACCTCCGTGATAAATGATTGATAAATTATTTTTGGTATCAATTGACGACCAGATCAGGTCCAGAAGAGGGTGTTCATCATGAATTGTTAATGTTGGTGCATTGCCCTCTTCACTTTCAGCCTTTTGCGCATTCGACATGGGCGACAGGTTTAGAAATTGCTCGGCCGACAGGACCTCAGAGCCTTGTTGAGATGCCTTGTTCATTTTGCTCGGGCCAGCATTTTCACCGCAACAGAGATAGTTAAGATCTTTGGTTACATCACTTCTTACGACATACCCACGAGCTTTAGCAATTTCAATCAGCTCGTTTTTATCTTTTTTCCCAAAACCTGTAAAACAAATAGTCTTCATATAAAACCCCACGAAGTCAGAAAAATATTGAACCTAACAGGAAGCCAATTAAGAAAATGACAATGAATTCTTTCGGGTGAGTTCGCAGCAATGTGGTGACCCCCACTGAAGAGTGATTCTCTTTCGGGGGAGGTGGCGGAATATCTTGTGTTTGTTGGTCCAGCCACGATATACACATTTGAAGCTGGTTGCGTGTTAGGTCATTCAATCGACCAGTACCGAAGTTAACATGGCAATAACGAATCAGCTTCTGCCTCAATTCGCTATCTTCACTATTTCGAAGGAGAAGGCTAACAAGTGCTTTACTTGCATCTTTATCCTTAGCGCGTTCGACCATGGACTGCAAAAAACTAATTGCAGTCTGATATTGGTTGACGGTCATTTCTTCGATACTTGAGACGCCAATTTCTGCATGCACCTTTTGCCAGATCTCATACGCTTCACTGCCGTAGGAATCTGAAACAATCGCTACCAAGGCATTAAGTTCTTTTCTCTGCGCCCTAACCAATGGACGCGCATCGTGAGTATCGGAGGGAATCGCGATGTTGATGGTGTGACGACCATCAAACTTATCTATTTGAACGCGGTTTTCCGTAAAGTCCCGTCCAGCTGTTCTATTCTGTTCCCCAGATGAATTCACTTCCATACTGCTTCCCTATTTATTGTTTTCGTTGTAATCCCTGCCAGCTATTCGGTTACCACTACCAGACACGTTTATAGAGCCGGATGCTGCACTACCGGCTGTTAACGCAGCAAGGACAGCTGACTTAACGGCTAATGGCGCAGCTCTAAAAAGTTTGATCAACTCAATTTCGTCATTTGAGACGTCGCCAATATCGGGAGTTCGTTTGCCTGTAAGGACATACAAGACATCAACTCCCTTATCGGCTAAGGCAGATAGGTATTTTGAATCGGGGGATCTTTCTTCTCTTTCGTAGTTAGCTTGAGTGTTTCGAGCACAACCAGCTAGCGCTCCAAAATCAGCCTGATTAAGGCCAAAACGCTTCCTCTCTTCCACTAAACGAGCACCTACTGACGTCATTTGTTGTCATTCCGTATTAACTTGACCACGCTTGTGATCAATGATGTTTTTCACAGACACTTAGCAGATCACAATATACCACTATGACACAAGTACAAAACACACAGCGGGCACGTACGCCCAAAAACAGCGTAGCTGGCGGTTCTTTGCCACTGCGTTTGTCACCTGATGAACGTTTAGAGATTGAGGCTATGGCAGAGGCTGAGTGCCGCTCAGCTTCTAACATGGTCCGCATCGTCTTTTTGCGTGGGCTTGAATCCATGAAATCTGAACCGCAACAGCATTCTGGTAATTAACATCTGAAAACGAGGGAAAAATGACGGGCGTAACCATCAATATGAATGTTGCGGCTCCTTATATATCTCTGAAGGAGTATTCCAGAATAACCGGAATTCCATTCGAAACATGCCGATTAATGGTTCGTGACGGAAGAATAATTGTGAGACCTAAAGAGCTGGCAGGGGGCAAGGTGGAAGTAAACATGATCGCCATGCTCAAAGATGCAATAGCCAATAGCTAACAGTTCAATTATTCAGTGGGGCAGGGCGCATGCTTGTTCAACTCAACAGCAAAACAGCAATCTATCGCGGCTTCACAATCCTGAAGCTGCCACGCAAAAAACCGTATTCGCGCCAGCGTTATCAAATCACCAAAGATGGTAATTATCTGGGGCTGGACTTCGGATTGTCTCAGGCTCGACAGACTATCGATCAGCTACATCGGGGGCATTAATGACAACTTCAACAGCAGCAGTTATGGAAGCGCGAAACCGTTTGAATGCTAACAGGCAAGATGGTGCGCGCACTTTATCGCGTGGCGGTTACGGCCCCGATCATCAATACAGCAGATCGCGTAATGTTGTTCAAGGTATGGCTCTTTCCGATATTGCGCGAAATGGTTTTGAGGTGCGTTGTAAAGAAACAGGCATTAAATTTTCAATTCTTCCAGGTGGCTCAATTTGCGAATTATTCACCGCAGAATTAGAAGCGTACTGGAATAGCGGCGTGCGCTAATTTAATAACGGCACTATGAACTGATTTATATACGGCATTTTGCCGGGGCTACACTTTATCTTTTTTCAGGGGATTGAACATGACAATTCAAACAAATGACCGCGCGCACCTGCTTGGGTTGTTGCGTATCAAATTAAACCTGATGAAGAAAGAAAAGCTTTCCACTAATGAAATTTACCGCAGCCTGGAAGATTGGATCGGCAATAGAGAACAGGTAGCAGTAAACAAGGAGCATAAAAATGGTTAACTCCCCTCTTATCTGGGTGGGCGGCAAGTCTCGCGCTATGTCGCATGTGCTTGATGCTTTGCCCTACGGTGAATGCCTGGTTGAGCCTTTCGTGGGAAGCGGTAGCGTCTTCCTGAACACTGATTACAAAACCTATGTTCTCTGCGATAGCAATGCAGCACTGATTAATTTTTTTTCAATGGTTAAGCGTAATACTGAGGCGCTTTTAACTGCTTCCGTAAAGATATTCGAGAAGGGTAATTATGAGGCTAAATATTATGAATATCGCGACGAATTTAATGTAATCAATCGTGATTTTAATTATGATCGCCAAAAATATAATGATGAAACGTTGGTTAGATATGCGGCGCTGTTCCTTTATTTAAACCGCCATTGCTATAACGGTGTATATCGCGTTAATTTGAAAAATGAATTCAACGTTCCTTTTGGTTTTCGTAAGAAGCCAATTCTCCCTGTGGCTGACATTCAGCATTTCGCTAAAAGAGCGTGGGAAAAGGGAGCTATGTTCCTGCATGGTGATTTCAGAGCAACAATCCCGCTGGCGATTGGTCATTCGGGCTGCGTTGTTTATTGCGATCCGCCATACCTTCCAGCCAGCGAAACTGCGAATTTTACGGCTTACGGCAAGCCATTTACTGATGAAGATCACCGCACCCTGGTCGCGATGCTTTCACGCCTCTACACCAACGCAAAAATACCATCTGTCATATCTGGCAGTGACACACCAGAGACACACCAAATCTATTACCCGTTCAACCTAAAAGCTTTCGACGTTCGGCGCTCAGTGGGGGCCAAAACTCGCAACCTTGCTGGCGAGGTTATAGGTACTCTGCGTGTCTGCGATTGCTGTGGGAGTGTGGGCGGTGGCTGTCCTGATTGTGGGGCAGTGATGGGCGATGCGACTTATTCAGAAATGGTCGCTTCTGGTGCTTTTGAAGATCAGGAGGTGTTCTGATGAATACAGTTGAGGCGGTAGTAACAAAGGTTCTGGATGTTCGCCCTTTCCGTAATTTCTGGATCACGCGCGTTGAGGTTCTCAGCGAGGGTGGTTACAGCAACACCGAGATAATCAGTTATACCGAACGTGACGCGCGGGAAGTAAGGCTCGGCGACACTGTGACAATCTAAGGTGAACCGGTGACTCAGGCGCGTCGTGTTCACTCAATGACTACGGATAAACCGGGCAACTTTGACGAGTCTGCCCGGTACGCCTATCCGTGGAATGAACCAAAACAGGCCATTGCCGTTGATAAGACTCCCGCTGTTGATCTATATGAATTGGGTCAAGAGCAGGAGTTTTTCGCGTGGGTTGAAGATACTCTCAAGCCATTACCTACATTTATTCGCCGCCGCGTTTCATCCCGCATAAATGCCGTACACGCTGACAAAGGGCGTCATATTGCAAAGTTAACTCTTCGCAATATCGTGGCGCGTGACCTTCCACACGTGCGAGCAGTTACAGAGCAATATGCCGCGCCTGTTGGTAGTGACTGGATCATTTCTTCCGAATTAAACCCACTTTTTCATACGTTTGATAACCTTCGCGAACTAACGCGCCGGTTCAATCAGTTGGCTGACTGCACGGACGAAGATATTGATTTACTTGCTCAAGATATCGCTATTTATGCAAATGCTGCCTTAGCTGAAGTGAGTGAAACCTGTGCTGTACTTAGCCCTGTGGAGTACAGCAAACGAATGCTGCGGGAAGGCTCAAGGCTGATTGCTTACTTCGGGCTAATAGCGCCCTGGGCTTCACGGCGCAAAATGCCACTTGATGAAATGGCTGCTTCAATTCGAAAAACTCTTGATGATCGTTTTTGGTCACGCCTGCTGCGAAAGTACGCGCGCCGCTGGCGTGAACATCTGCATATTGCCTTTGGTGATGTGCGTCGCGATGTTTCCCCCTATTGCAGCAAAAATCACGTTAAACAGTGGGATGCGCGTCGCAAACGTAGCAGGGCAATCATGAGCCGCCTGGAACTTGAAGATCAGGTTACGGGTGAGCGCATGTCGCTGATAGAGCAGATTGATAAAAGCGTATCGAACCCTGAAAAGCGCCGCGTAGAACTTATGACGCGTATTGGTGGCTTTGAGAAGGTGGCAACGGAAAGCGGTTATGCCGGAAGTTTCTTCACGCTCACCGCCCCGTCTAAATATCATGCCTATACCGCGTTTGGACACCGCAACCACAAGTGGAATGGGGCAAGCCCACGCCGATCACAGCGGTATCTCAATCAAATATGGCAACAGATTCGCGCTGAACTCGCACGCCGCGAAATTCCTGTATTCGGTCTTCGCGTTGCTGAATCCCATCATGACGGTACTCCGCACTGGCATGGACTGCTGTTTACAGCCCCAGAGCACACTGATGAGTTGAAAGAGGTCATGGAAGACTACGCAACGCGTGAGGATGCGGAAGAGTTAACTGGCAAGTCTGGTAAGCAGCCCCGCTTTGAACTTAAGCCGATTGATCCGGCTTTGGGTAGCGCTACGGGTTATGTCGTCAAATACATCTCAAAAAACATTGATGGTTACGCTCTGGACGGCGAGAGTGATCATGAAAGTGGACGACCTCTGAAGGAAACCGCTAAGCACGCAACAACCTGGGCGTCATGCTGGGGGATACGCCAATTTCAGTTTTTAGGGGGAGCGCCGGTATCAGTCTGGCGTGAACTTCGCCGCCTGAAAAATCAGGATTTAGCCGACAGGGTTAGTCCTGTTTTTGGTGAGCTGCACCGCGCGGCTCACGCAGGAGATTGGCAGGGTTACATCGCCTTACAGGGTGGCCCTTTTGTTTCCCGTTCTAGGCTTGTCCTCCGCGCCTGGTATCAATACAAAAACGAGCCGACCAGCTACGGCGAATATCGGAAAGCTATTAAGGGTTTGGTTATGCCAGCATCCAGCATTCCGCCCGTAGAAACGCGCCTCCATTCTTATCGCATTGTGAAGATGAAGCCTAAATCTTCAGACCGCGCCGATCCGGGTTTTGACCTTAAGGGCGCGTCCGCGACCTCTTGGACTCGTGTCAATAACTGTACTGAGTATGAAAAATGCACAAATTTAAGATTTGGAGCTCCTCATGAAGACGAAACCGAACAATACGAAATTGATCAAATTACACGTTATCAAAGAAAACGACTCCATCAACATTTAATAAACCACAAATTGAAGCGCAAAATGTCACCCGCTGATGAGTATGAAGCGCTAGCTAATGCAATTACTACATCAGAATGTAATGAATTTGAAAAAGCTAGAGCTGAGAGCTATATGAAGTTGGCCTTCACATTACGTCAGGATGAAAGCATAAAATCAAAAGAAAAGCTAAAATGAATAAAATCCCCCCTTACATATATATGTAAGGGGGGAGGGGCTATATTGAATTCAGAAAGGGTTGAAGCTCTTTAACTTTTTTACATGAAGGTGCTAATTTTGAAAATGAAAAATCTTGATGATTGTATTGAACCTTTTCTATTCTTGAAAGTGGGTTGGCTGTGGAATTGTCTAATGCTATTGCGCTGTCTATTCTACTATGGATTTATTTTTTTATTTTAATTAACCATTCACAGATAAAGTAATATACATATTTACCTCTTATCAATTGTTCATCAGGTAAGTTTGATATGACGTCATAGAAAACCCCAATTTCATCTGTACTTTCCTCTAACTGTTTTACTACCGAAGGAATTTCATTTATTTTAAAGGTAACATTATCTTTACTGATAGTCTCAAAAATCTCCTCGTTTGTTGGGAATTCAATTCCTAACCCAAGGACTCTCGATAAATATAATTGTATTGATATGTTTTTTATTCCTTGATAGAAACTATTCTTGGCTTTGTCATAAAATGACATTAATTGTTCAATCAATCTCCTGTTGCCTTCATCGAGTTTAAATGTGGAAACTAAAAAGTGTTTAATAATCCGCCTGTCGGATAAAGGACTTTCAATAGCATAGAAAGGCAGAGTGAATATATTTTTATTACTATAGCAAAATAGTGAATAATCTTGGTCTACAAAGAAATAAGTCTCTTTTAAACAACTGTGGTTTTCTTCAGATAGCTCTTCGTAAAGGGCAACAGATTGATCCTTACCTGAGCCATTTATATGAGAGAAATCTCTATCAAAGCCACAAAGGTTCATTATGTGAAAATAAAAATCATAATCATCTTGTCCCTCAAAAACAAACAATGGTTTTCCATCTTGTTTGTCGCGAATTAGTTTTAATCTAAGCACACATGGTTGCTTAGTGGAAGCTAACATCATCTCAAGGCGTGATATACTCATCAAAATCAGCCTCTTGGTTGTTTAGTAATGTTTAGTGCTTTTACCTCTTTTTTTAATTCATTATTAAAAACAAAGGGGGAGTGTGTTATGGCTAGCATTTGGACAACGCTAGGGCTGTTAACAATATCAACAAGCACATGCTCCTGCCATTCAATAGATAAAGATAACTCTGGCTCATCTATCAAAATTATCTTTTTCTTTGTGTCGTCAAGATAAATATGAGCCATTAATGATATTATTTGCTTTTCACCAGAGGAAAGGTCTTCAAGACCTATAGGACTATTAGTATAAAGATCTTTAACAATAACCTGCAATGATTCAACATCATAATCCAAGAATTTGGAATCATCAGATAACTGTAAGTACTTATTACACATGAGGACGAAGCTTTCAATTTTCTCCTCTAATTCCTTAGTGGAATCAATTACTGGTTTAAGTTTTGATAGAAAATAGCTTAAGTTACCGTTAGAGGTTAAAGCTCGCTCATTATTCATGACCCTAGTTACTTCTTCGATTATCTTCTCATTATCCTGCTTATCTTTGCTAACGACACGACCTAAAAATCGAGAGAGTTCATCAATCGCAGGAAGATTATATTGGGATGAAGTGTCACCAATTTTACCAGTCATCATATCTTCAATAATATTAGCACTTAAGCTTCTATACCCAAGGCTTGATCTTCTTTCAATTGCTTCACTAATATCTTTTAATTTAGACTCTACATCATACAAACCAAATTCAATATTGCTTCCATTATTATTATAGTTTCTAACCTTAACAATCTCTCCGTCACGGAAAGCCATCCGCTCGTCTGCCTCTATATTGAATTTATCACGTAAAGTGGCTTTTTCAATACGCCTGTAAGTTGGTAGATAAATAATGTCATATCCACTCATCCTGTTTTTTATTTCTTCGAGATTTAAAGTCGACTTATTTTTTGACTCCGAATCTACAATAGGATTTTTTTCAAAAATATTCAACTGGTGTGCATAAAAATTATTTAACAGTCTTCTTACGGATGTAAGTACATTGTCTAATTCAGAATGCCCTAAGCTTGTGTGTTGGAATGCATTCCTATACCATGACTTATTTCTAAGCTCCCTAATTGGTTTGCTTCTGATATCATGAAGTAAATCATCAAGTTGTGCTTGTGTAAGTATGGAAATTATTTTTCTAAATTGTGAAGGTAGTGGTGCTGAGGCAAGGAAATCAGAATAATTTAATTCAGATATATTTATCTTGTACTTTTTCTCTTTGAACTCAATCTCAATAAAGTCGCATTTCAGTTTTCTGAGTTCGTCAATGTCACCTCTTAATACCGAATTTAGCGAGTTAATTAATGTTGTTTTACCTGCTCCATTTTCAGCGATTATGATTGTTTTTTTCTTATTGAAAATAAGTTCAATGTTTTTATACCCATAGAGATTATGTATAACATATCTTTTAAGTTCCATTTCAAATACTCCTACGCAAAAAGTTAGACACTAACATTCATTCAAATACTAGCTATAAGATTTGCACAATTCTGCACAATTTTGCACAAAAATTTTCATCGCTTTTGTTGTGTGGAAGCACAGAGCATGCAATGGTTTGCAGAGGATCTGCAAGTGCACAAAAAAAACATGTTTGTTGCGCGCAGGTGACGGGGGAACAGCCCACGCGAAAGGGGGTAGGGAGGGGATGCCTTTAGATGCCATGTTGCGGCCTTTCATGCCTTCTACGGGCCCTGTTTCGCTTCCGGGGGTGCGCGGGGTCGATTGCAGTTTACGCCTGCCAGAGTGGCGCTCATGCGCTCTCAGTGAGGTGTGTTAAATCTCATGCCGAACGTTGTTCAGGTGATGGTTTGTCATGCGGTTAATGAAAATTACTGAAAGAGAACCGCCGCAGGATGTGCGGCGGGTGGGGCGGGTCACTCGTCTTTGAGCAGAGCGTAGGGATTGAAGCGGATCACCTCCTGACCGAGCCAGTCATTGACGCCCTTCATGGCTTCCATCACGGGCAACATTTCGTTGATGGCGAAGACACGCGCGGCCTTCTCAACATCACCCAGCGAGCCGTTACCTTCAGGCATTACGCCCATCAGTTGCGGCGGGATGCGGTGAGCGTCGCGCAAATCGTTGCGCGTTGCTGATTTGATGTTAAGAAACTCATCCTTTGCTGATATCTGGCTGAACGGCAACAGTTGCACGCCGTCTTTGCCGCCGCCCGGCGCGTGGATCAGCACGTTTTTGAAGGAGCCTTTCCCTCTGGCCTGTGACAGCGTCTTTTGCACCACCTTTATGCTTTCCTGATCCACCTTCTCCGACCCGACATAGAGAATGCATCCGGCATGGGATCCGTTGTCGTAATAGAGTTTGCGGAACCTGTCCGCGGAATGTGACAGGCTGGCGGACAGAAGCGCCCCCATGTATTCCGGCATACCGTAGATTTCCTGATGAATATCCGGGTTCATGATGTGGCAGACCTGACCCGGCTTAAACTCGTATTCATCCTTCCACTGCCGGATAAACCAGTACGTATCAAGGTCGCTACCCCGCCGCGTGTTCAGCGCCGGAACATGCTGGAGTTTGAGCGGGGCACCCAGAAGGTTAGAGCGGCGTTCAAGATAGGCATTACCAAAGACAAACCAGTCCAGTGCAAAGGCAGAGAAGGCCTGACGTGACAGTAAGGGGTGAGGGATATAGCAACCGGCCAGCACATTGCGTTTAAAGTAAAGCGCCGACTGATGCAGCGGGGATTGCGCGAACGCACGGGTTAACCCTTTCCAGTCTATTGGCGTTTCATAGTACCGGCCGTTATCGGCGCAGCACATGCTGTCAAGCAGGTCATAACCGTCCGTTACCGAATAGAGCCCGTCAAACGTGAAGACGCTGAGCGCCGGATCGCTTCTGAGCGCGTCAGAGATATCAGGCTGTCCGGCACAGCCACTGCTGGCAGCGTGATTGTTTTTGTAGGTGCGCTTCTTCATCAGAACTCCATAGCAAACCCGCCGCTGCCACTCTCCTGGCCCAGCGGTTCGTTAATAATGGCGAGCATATTCGCCCAGGCTAAATCACCGTGGCTGACGCCGCGCGAGCGGTCAGTGTCATAGGTGATGAATCCACCAGGCGTCTTTACCTTACGAACAGAGTTAAAGGCGTTGATCAGGGGGCGCTCGCTGCGGTCATACTCCCAGCGACCTGCGCGGATCAGCTGTAGCATTTTCAGAACAAGTGCGCGCTTTGACGTCATTGACATGGTGTAGGGCATCGCCATCGGGAAAAACTTCTTCACTATCTGTGAAACGGCTTCACCGTTACCGCCCGTCGCGTCGATGCCGACATGCTGCACGTTGTATTTGAAGGTGAAGTTTTCGATAACTTTCGCCTGCTCTTCAAACTCAAGGCCGCGCACCTGTTCTGTTTCCACTGTGCGGAATTTACCGCCCGGCACCAGTGGCGGAACAACAACGTAAATCGCGCCGCTGTTACCATTGCCGCTGCTGCTGTTGGCGTCATAGCCGATCCAGACCGGGCGATTACCCATCGGCCTGGACGCAAAAGGCTTCCAGTCCGGGCATTCGTCATACCCATCTGCACCGCAGCCAATCAGGGCGTTAAGGTTGAAGGTGGACTCACCATCGCGAACGAACTCGCACATATACAGGTTGCGGAATTCATCCTCGCTGTTTTCATCCTGAATTTCTTCAAGATCGGTGTACTCAGCCGTGGTCTATCACGTCCTTCAGGGTGACAATCTGACGCCAGGTTTTATCCGGGCATAACAGCCCGCTGTTCAGCGTTTTCCAGCCCACATCAAACGCTTTGCGCTGTGCCTTCGGGCGTTTCTCATTCCAGCGATCGCCTGTCCAGAAAGGGTAAGCCTCATGGGTTTCACCTGACGGTGTAGAAAAGTAGGTACGCGTCAGCCTTTTCAGCGTTGCCATTGCACCTGCAACCTTTCGCAGGTTGGTGAAGTTGCTGACCCAGAAGAATTCATCGAACTTCAGGTTGCCCGTATATGACTGTGCCGTCGCTGCGGACGTGCCGAGGAAATGCAGCTCTGCACCGTTACTCAGTACGATTTTGTCGCCACCCTTAAGCTCAACATCCACCTCTTCGACCATCCACTGAATGAATCCCCTGAACTGGTGCGCCTGACGGCGGGATGCGGACAGAAATATCTGGTTGCGCTGGTACGGGTATTTCACATCATCGCGCAGCGCATCCAACAATGCTTCGCGTGCAAAGTACCAGGTTGCGCCAATCTGGCGGGACTTCAGTATCATGCAGTTTCGGTGGTGGCGTTGCTCATACCAGCCGGGTTGATGCCACGAAAGCGAATCAAGTATTTTCTCCCGCAGCGCGACGATCTGTTCTTCGGTGAAGTGATTTTTCAGCTTGCGCTTGCGCGGCTTTTTGCCCGTGCCAGCCCCTGCCGGTTGTCCGTCAGACAGTTTTTTCAGTTGCCGGGTCAGCAGATCAATCTCCTTGAAGTCTCCCCCCGTCTTGTCTTTCTTGTCCGTCAGCTGGGGGAGGCGGGCATCCATAAACTGGCTGACGCGCTGGACGGGCGGCGTTTCATCCCATTTATCGCGTTTTTTCCATGAATAAATTGTGTTCTGATTAATTCCCATCAGACGAGCGATCTCCGCTGGCGGATAGCCCTGCCAGTCAAGTTGCTTTGCTCTCTGACGTATAAAAGCGTCCTTTATCATCTGCCCTCCGCCGTTGATGTGGTGAAGATTACCCCGCGCGCGATCCCCCTATCGCCCCCTTTATGGTCTGGCCTTCCTCCGACAACAAAACCTCGTTGAGACAGCGAGTTACGCTTTGCCATCATGGCCGTACAGAAACCACTCAACAGGATTATCGTCATGGCTAGCGCAACTAAACCAGCCCGTAAGAAATTCCGCGTTGCTGTCTCCGGAAATACCGTTGACGGGCGTGAAATTCAACCGCAGCACCTTCGAGATGCGGCAGCAAATTACAACCCCGAAGTGTATGGCGCACGGGTCAACATCGAGCACTATCTCTCTATGTTCCCGAATAGTGATTTTGGCGCGATGGGGGATGTGGTCGCCCTCAGCACTGAAGACATAACCGAAGGTGCGCCTGCGGGACGCACCACGCTTTATGCAGAAATCGAAGCATTTGAGCGCATGGTGCAGATGACCGACAAAGGGCAAAAAGCCTACTCCAGTATTGAGTTGCATCCGCAGTTTGCGCTAAACGGCAAAGCCTATATGGTCGGGCTGGCAATGACCGATACCCCGGCGAGCCTCGGCACTGAGCGCCTGACGTTTGCCGCGCAGCAGCGTCAGCAGGTTATGTCCTTCAATAATCAGCAGGGTGAAGCCCGCTGTTCACCGATGCCATTGAGGCTGAAATTATCGAACTGGCTGAGCAGCGCAGCGATGAGGGTAAGCAGTGGTTCGGGCGCGTCATGGGGATTATCGGCAAAGGCCGTAAATCGGACGGTGAACAGTTCAGCTAGGTGCGTGACGCCGTGGAGGACGTCGCTCAGTCCCATGCCGATTTGCTGGACAGCTTTAACGACCTGAGCCGCGCCGCGAACAGGACAGCCAGGCAATCCAGAAGCTGACCTCCGACCCTGCCGCGCTGACCAGCAAGCTGGGAAGCACTGACGCCAATTTCAGCCAGCGGGAACCCGCCAGCGGTGGCGCTGACGCGAACTGGCTGATTACTGATATTCACTAAGAGAGTAGAGAGCAAGGATAACAATTATCAGTCTTTATTGTTGATAGATAAGAGTAAGTTTAATCGTTCAGGGGAGGCCAGAATTGGGCACCTGGATGAGGTAACGCATATTGTGTCTGACACACAACTGAATGAATCAGGGCTGAGACAATAAGCCACCTGACACATTATGACGCAATTAAGTCTATTAGGGATGTGTTTGTTCGCGATAGCGTTAACGTATTATTCATTCCGTATAAGGTTTTTAACGCGGGGAGGGTAAATAAAAGATGTTAGCAGCACAAATAAGAAGGGGATTACCCTTAAACAAGGGCATCTACAAGAACAGCCATACATTCTGAGTAATTATAAATATTTCTTAGCCGCATCCAGAATTTCCTGAGAAGTCAGCTCCCTGTCCGACGCCACATAAACCACTTCATGATCGCCGGTCAAAGAAGGAAAACCTGCGGACATTATCTGCAGGTTTATCGCTTCACCATTCGGATATTCCTGCCGTATGGATGTAATACCCTTAAGCACGGTGACAACATTGCTCGGTTTACCATTGAAAAAGACGATGACTTTCTTCATATCTCACCTTGTTGGTCGTTATCTGCTTAAGCACCTTCTCTGTGAAGGCTAGGGGGATCAGGACGGCGCGAAAATTTTTGTCTGGCTGTCAGGTCTGTCTGCGAATGTCATCGTCGATTTGCAGAAAATGCATTTTGCGCCATACGGATTTTTTTCAGACACATCAAAAATCGACGTTCTGTATTGGGAGCCATGACAACATGGGCATCTGAAGTGAATATTTAAGTTGATATCATTTACCTTTTTTAACATTAGCGGTATTTAATTTTCGAAAAAACGTTGCATTTGTACTTTCTTTAGTTTTTGCAATCATTCGGAAATAAAAGCAAGCAATCATCTTCGTGAACGTGTATGGTGACAGTCGTTTAAATCAGGAGATGCCTATGTCAGGACGTAAAAATACACAATTCCGTCGCAATTACTTAGTAAAATGTCCATGTCCAAACTGTTCAAAAGACTCTGAGCATAGTTTCAGCCGTGTACAAAAAGGGGCTCAACTTGTCTGCCCACACTGCAGCACTCTTTTCAAAACCGCTCAAAAATTCTAAAAATGCATTTGCCAGATGATGAATTTGCGTCTTTACAGACGATCTCATTTGGCAAAGCAACATTGAAGAAGTGATGCTTTTGGAGGTTGCCTGACCTCTTACGCACTTTGATATTTTACAAGCAGCTCGCTTCTGCTTTAAGACTCTTCGTGCAGCAGACCTGCACTTCATCACATCGGTCAGCACCCTCTTTCTACGAG
>ENA-OQKF01000461-OQKF01000461.1-human-gut-metagenome-genome-assembly--contig:-NODE-461-length-25863-cov-8.100443_pt1 | contig 25863 bp, 19 predicted proteins | sample MGYA00242617_ERZ504784 | MGnify/ENA primary metagenome ERZ504784 (study PRJEB26092, sample SAMD00036364) | human gut metagenome | host: Homo sapiens | study: EMG produced TPA metagenomics assembly of... | reverse complement strand
CCGCCCGGGTGGGGCTGTGCCGTCGCCGGGCGGACCCGGCCCGCCCCGAAGCCGGGTCCGTCGGGCCGGGGGACCGAGGCGCCCCCCGGCCGTCCCGCCGCGGACAGGCGTCCCGCCGCGATCCTCGACGCGACGCACGCGGGCGTCGACGCGCCGGAGCCATACGGCAGGACCACGGGACCCTCGCCCGCCTCCGGAACCAGTCCGGACGCCATGCGCTCCGCATCCCGCCACAACGACTCCGCCGCCATCCACGCGGTCCTGTCGGGAACCCACTCCCGCGGGTTCTCCCAGGCCCTCACCGTCCTGCCGTCCACCGCCGCCAGACGGCCGAACTCCGCCGTGGACATGCCGAACATCTCGCGGTACATGCGCAGATCCGGCTTCGACCTCGTCCACGTCAACCCGTCCACGACCTCCGCCATGCGGACCTCCCCAGATAAAAACCATGCGAAAACCGGGAAGGCACGGCCTTCCCTCTTGGCCCCGAAGCCCCTCCCCCACCCGGAAAACTGACGAACACCGAACGGACCGGCACGACCGGCGATCCCCGAAGACCGGAACGAGGACATGAGGTCGGGCGCATGCCAGCGTGCCACCCGGCCCGGCGCTTCGCAAGGATCCGCGCGTCCGGCACGGGCAACCATCGTCCCGTGGTGTATACCACGGGCCTCCGGATGCCCATGCCGTCCACGCGCCTTGCGCAACGCCGCCCGCAGGCGGGCTCCGGACCAGGTGCCCCACCGTCATGCGTCCGAAGAACAGGACGACCCACGGACGGGGGAACCGTCCGAACCATGGAAGGGAAAGACCATGAACGACAACGACAAGGAAAACGAGGCGACCACCGGCAAGTGCGCGGAGTGCGGCGGCGAGACGCCCGCGCGGGACACGCACCAATGCGCGGCATGCCACGTCACGCTGTGCGAGAGCTGCGTCGAAACCTGCCACGACTGCGGCGTCGGCCTGTGCCACGGATGCTGCGAGGAATGCCAATGCGCGGAAACCCTCTGCCACGACTGCGCGCTCCCTTGCAGCGCGTGCGGGAGAATGCTGCTGTGCTCCGACTGCGCAGTCCGCTGCGACGTCTGCGACGACCCGCTCTGCTCCGACTGCGAATACAGGTGCGAGGACTGCGACTGCGCGCTCTGCTACGAATGCGTGTACGACTTCGCCGACGACTACGCCTACTGCTCCGACTGCTGGAACAGCAGACGGCAGGAACCCTACTACGCCGACAGCCCGTGCTGGCTCAAAATGCAGGAACACAAGCACATGCTCACCATCGGGCTCGAAATCGAAATCAACGGCGCGCACGGCCAGAGCCGACTCAAGGAAAGCCCGCTCATCGCGGGCTGGTGCACCGATTTGAGCCTCGACGACGAGGGACGCGAATACCAGACGCGAATCCTCACCCGCGAGGACTTCGACGCCATCTACGGACTCGTGCGCGGAATCCACACCGAATCAAGGGAACCCGACAAGGCTGGCGGGCACATGCACCTGCGCCGCACGAGCCGCCAGACCCCCAGCCGCTGGTACTGGGCGCTCAAGGGACTGTCCGACCAGCAGGCACGCAACCTCAACATGCGCCACACCTCCAACAACCGATGGTGCGAGCTGACCCACGGCGACTACGACGGCAAGCACACCGCCGTCAACGGATGTCACGAGAACACCATCGAGCTGCGCACCTTCGCCCGATGGGACGAGACCACCGCCCACAGACTCATACCAGCCCTCGAATGGGCGAGCCACATGTGGCGCCATTTCGAGAGCCACGACCTCTACCAGCTCAAAACCGCCGACATCATGCGCGAAAGCGCGCGAAGCGCCTACCAAACACCCCGAACCACACCCGCGATGCGTCTCTCCGCACGAAAGGAAGCCTGAAAAATGTGCGTCATCGTCACCGCCGAAAAAGGAAGCATGCCCACCATCGACCAACTCACGCGAATGAGCGAGACCAACCCGGACGGAGCCGGAATCGCATGGCACGACGGAAACGGACTCCACCGCGTCCGCCACTCCGACAACGGCAAGACCCTCGCGTTCATCACCGAACACTGGAACGAACTCAAAGCCACGCCCTGCCTAATCCACTTCCGACTCGCCACCCACGGAGCCGTCAACACCGAGAACACGCACCCGTTCCGCTACACGCTCGGCAACGACGAACACGGATACATCGCCCACAACGGCATCGCCCAAAAACACACGAACGGACGATACGCGAGCGACAGCCGCAACGCGATACTCGCATGGCAGACCGGACAAACCGACCTCACGGACGGAACCCAAGGAAAATTCGCCAAAATCGACCAAAACGGACGAATCCAATGGCTCACGCCACCCCAGACCATCGAAGGCGCGGAAGGCGAACCCATACAGGTGTCCAACACCCGATGGCAGGACACCATCTGGGACGAATGGCGCACGGAATACGACGACGCCTACATCGAAGACTGGAACGACGGATACGAAGCCGCCATAAACGACATGCTCAACGACGGCATCGACACCACCACCGGCATACGCCGCCGCTAGAAGACCAGACCACACGACGACAGGGGGGCGGAGGAACGCGACACGCACCCTCCACCCCCTACCGCCGGAACGGAAAAACACGAGCGAACCACGGCAGGAGAGCCACCGGCTCCCCCGCACCCCCACGTCCGCCACGCCCGGAACCCGGCCGGACTCCGCCCCCCGCAGGCGGGGACGGAGGATGGGGAGGGCCGGAACGTCCGCCGGTCCCCGGCTTGCAACCGCCGCCGCGATACGGCCCGACGGGCGTTCCGTCCCTCCCCACCAGAAAACCAAACGAACGATGACGGCAAGAGCACCGGTGCGAGGCCCGCCATGCGGGAGCTGGGACGAGCGCGGACGTCACATGGAACGCGACGTCGAAGCCGCTTCGCATGCGATCAGCGTGGGGTCCGCGCTGTACGGCACGGAAGCGGCCGGAGGCCGCGGAGTGAACGACTCCAACGGGGGGCGGGAAGCATGTATCCCAGGTCCAACGGCACGGAACCGTAATCGTCATCCGCGCTCTCGGGCGTCATCGGCTCCACGCCCATCACCTCGCGAGCGACCTCCTCGAAATCGCCCATGCCCGCACGGTCGGCATGGATGCGTCCCAACGTGTCCTCCAACGCCGCGAGCACGTCCACGCCGAACACGTCCGATCCGGCGTCGAAGCCATCCCCCACGACGCACCGGTAGACCGGGGCGCCCCAATTCGTCCCGTCGCCTTGCAACGTGTACTCCGCTACCGTCTCGCCCTCCTGCACGATGCCGGCGATGTCGAACGGACGATACTCCACACCCTCCGGCCTCCAACCGGAGGCGAACGCCTCCAATCCCTCGCGCGCCGCCCCGTCATACCGCATGGACGGAACCAACGGCTCATGATCCACGACATAGCCCGTCATGCCGGGCGTGACACCGGCGTTCACCGCCTCGTCGCGGCCCAACGCCTCCAGATCCATGCAGTACGACAGTCTGGAATACACGTCGTCGCCCATCAGCCCGCGGGCCACATGCGCGCCATACAATTCGTCCGGCGTGGAATCGCCCGCACGCCACGAATCCGGCAGCCCATAAGGCATCCACCCGTCGGACAGGCCGCCGGCACGCGAGGCCAGCATGGCGAGGGCGTACGGCTCACGCAGCTCCTCGGACTCCGCGCCGGTAGCCAGCATGTCCAAAAACATATTCCCGTCCATGCCGTCGGCCACGGCCATGTCCCGCGCACGCGCGACGCAACGCGCCATCAGATTCAACGACGACACGGAGAACACCTCCAGGCCGGAACCCAGCACATCGCCGAACCAGCACGGCTCGTAATCCGCGACCACATACCCGCCGCCCCCACCCACGCCGAGCACGCCGCCCATGAACCCGTCCAAACGTTCCGGCGCGACCGGCAGTTCCAACCATCCGCCGCGGTCCGCATGCGCCGCGTTCTCCAAATAGACCCGCAGCGACAATTCATCTCGCATGGCCGGCCTCCTCCACAGGATCTGGCATGACAATGGAAGCCGCGCACACGTCATCGTTATCGTCCAGGCCGGCGAGGCACATCAGCTCGCCACGCGAGTACAGTTCCGGATCGGCATCCGCGTCCACGGAACGGTCGAGATACCCGTCGGCGTACAACGTGCAGTCCATGGCACGGTCACGGCCGATGGCCTCCATGTCCAGATACATGCCGAACGGCCCCTCATACGTCTCACGCAATTCGCCGTCGCATTCCATGAGCGATAGGGCGAACGCCTCCTCGCACGAGCATCCAAGCGTTTCGGGCGAACCCGCCGAATATGCGAGGAACGGGATGCCGTCGGCCTGGAGCGCCAGATTCGCGAACGCGAGCGGCGAACGGCCGTCCGGCATCATCTCCTCCATCCAGACACCCGCCTTCGCCGCATCCTCCCGGCCGCCGGACAATCCGGCCAGCACGTTCGCCAGGACGTTCAGATCCTCGACGCGCGTGTGCTGGTCGATCACTCCCCTTGGCATCCAGTCCGGCCGCTCGTAATCATCGATCTTGTATTCCTCGTACCGCACGCCGTCGATGCCGACCCTGTCCCTGAGGAACGCGTCGAGATCCGCTTCACGCATGGGCAGCGTCGCCCATGCGCCCTCCAGCACGCCCTCGTTGTATCTGCCGATATTGCCGACCCACACCCGGATCGAATACCAATCATCAACGTTGCCGCCATCCGTCATACGTCCTTCTCCGTTTCCACGGCCGCCGCCAAGGCGACGCCCCGGAACCATCACGGACGGCCGTCAACGGCACCATCGTCCGGCATCACGAGCGGACGCATGGCGCACGATGTCTACACGCGGCATAGACGGCATAGGAGGAAAAATCGAATAGTCGGATGAGGAATCCGCAAAACAAAATGAAAAAGGGAGCCAATCCCGCGAGCTTCGGCTGTTATTTCAAGTCTTCACGGGGACTCCCTTATGACTTAGCCTACCACATGTCCGAACGTGGAACAAGGAAACGCAACGACCAGCCGAAACGTAAGAGGCCCGACATCACATAGCAGAAAAAGGGGAAAGCATACGCGACGTCGGGCACGACCTTTTCAGTGTACCTGAGCTTTGATCGTCTGGCAAAATCTTTCGCGCGCAACGGGTACGCAATCAGACTCAGGGAATTCGTCGCTCGTTCTAAGTGTTGCTTTTCCCTTTATGTACAACGCTTAAAAACGCTTTTTTCTTACTGTTCCCGCCTTTCCCGTATTGCTCTCGTTTGAGCCATTGATACTGATTAGCATGTTGATGGCCATGCCTCGACGTTTTGACCTGTACGCATGAGTCCAACGGCTACATCACAGCTCTGAAAACAGCGGTCAGCTTTAATCAAAAAAGCGAAAAGACCGTCCATCGCTTCGATGTCGGACTTTCGAAATCAAACGCGCCAAAACGAGATTTGGGCACAAACACCATGGGGGAAACATTGAGCCGGATTTCGTAGAATAATTGGTGGTACTGGAGCCACCGACGGAGTCGACAAAAACATCATCATCTTCGTTCAGGAGAATTCCGCAGTCGGATTTGAAAAGAAGAGAACATGCCAAGCAGACGAATTCCAATGGGGCGTGGATGCACCGTCACACAAAGGGTCCGAGAAGTCAGCCAACCTTACGGCGGATACATCAGACGCCGCGATATGGAGGTCATTCCCTTGGGACACGGCATGGAAGCCTTGCATCCGGAGGAAAACATCAGCCCCAGCCTCATGGGGGTTGTAGTGGATTATTTGACCAGATGTTATACCGGCACCCCTCTGACCAAGGCGCTCGACACTTCAATCAAAGGCATGCTGATACTCAACAGATGGAATCCTGAGTTTTCCGACAAATTCAAAACCTTACTCAATGGAATAAAAGAGCCGATAGACGAAGGTCTGACGAATTTCGTGAAACTATGCTGTTTCGATGCGGTCTATCGTGCAGGCATCATGGCGTACAGGCCGGTCGAGGAGGTCAATCCGGATCAGGACACGTTAGAGAACATAAAGATCATGGTCGGACGCTCCATAAAATTCCTTGAAGAATATGGTCCCAAAACGCTCGACGGATTCACTTTCGAAGGAGGATATACGGATGTCATAGTCGCAGGTGACGGCGATTACCTCACCAATGACGGGCTCTGGGATTTCAAGGTGTCAAAACAACGAGTGGACAAGGATCAGACCCTTCAAATACTTATCTACTGGCGTATGGGCCTCCATTCCATTCATCCGGAATTCAGGAAAATCAAGTATCTCGGAATCTTCAATCCACGCAAAAACGAAATCCACCGCATCGCAGTAGAAGATATTCCACAGGATGTAATCGATACGGTGGAACGCGATGTCATTGGATACGGAGCATCAGTCCAGCAGGTCGCGGAGGTGGCGCATGGCGAGTAGGGTGTCGACCATCCACTGGTAGGCGTCCGTCAGGTCGGCGTTGAAATCCACGCTGTGGCGGATCTTCAACAGCCGGTTCTTCCTGTCGGCGTCGGGATCGTTCCAATCCACGGTTCCCAAGTCCTTCAACATTCCGGCGACCCGGTCCCTCATGCCGTAAAGCCTCGCGTATCTGGCTATGTCGGCGAAATGCATGCTGACCGCCGCATACCCGTCGTGAATGTTCATGTCATTGCACCGACGCTTAGAGATAAAACCGCTCATAAATCAAGCGCTACGAGTCCCGCTGTAAGCGAAATACCGTCATTCGAACATTTGTGCCATTAAAATCAGAAACGTGACGCGTGACCAATCGGGAATCACGCCCTAGAAGAAAGAAGAACATGTATTTCCTTGCACCCAACGGTTCAATCTTGCAGGATTCCAGTCGTTTCCAATCGACTGATCTTCCTATGCAAGATAGATTCCTGCCAGGTAAGTCCTATGACGATGTTCCGTGGGAGTGGACTCCCTCCGACGAGTTTTCTTTGGAGGATTTCAATGTTCTGCTGGAACTGGCTCTCCGATTCGGGGAACCGATTCGGTCGGGTCTGATTATCGACGACCGTTATGTCGCGACATACTACCAACTGCGTGAAATGCAACAGAACCAAGCTTCCCGGAATCCTGAAATCTTCATCGCTGCCGCTAAGGAGATCGACAAGCTCTTTCCCGGCTATGCTGAAGACAGTAAGCAAATCGAACATGAGGCGACGGAGTCTGTAAACGCTCAAATCGAGGAAAAACGAGCAGCCTTCAGCAAAATCTTAGACGACAATCCCAAGAGCCCTCGACTTCTGAAGCATTGGACGGCACTGGGCGGGAATCTTCCTCGATGATTACTCCTGTGAAGCTGTTGCTCGGATTCATGAATCAAGATATCTAACAGCCACAGAATGCAATACAAAAAGAGCGGTGTCGGAGAATGGCTTCATTTCCCGACACCGCTCTTTTCAGGATGTGAATCCCTTACGGCCGATAGGTGGTCCTCACGTTATATATGAGATCATCCGTACCGATTGCCGCGAAATGCTTCTTGGCGCATTCGATTTTGCCCTGTTCCGCAGGACGGACGTGGATGTCGTTGTTGCCGCCACCTTTGGTTTCCGTCACGAAGTACACGCGATGCTCGCCATCGACTTCTTCGACGTACGCCCAATCCGGGTTGTACGCGCCCAGCGGGGTATCTATCTTGAAACTGCTCGGAAGCTTCGCGAAGACTTTGATCTCTTCGGCTTGGTCAAGTTCCATGGCGAATGGCTTCTCGACTGACGAGGAATCGTATACCACGTAGTTGTACAAACTTTTATCGTGCGTCGGCTGCCAGGCGTTCTGGCCAAGATAGGCTTTGAGCTCTCCAGGATCAAGGTCCTGCATTTTGTACCATTCATTCTCTGGAAGCTTGGTGTACTTGATTCCTTCGGCAACAACCTGAGCCTTTGCTTTGTTGATTTTCGAACCAACCTGTGCGAGGAACAACGCCGGATTCCGCTTGAATTCATCGAAGCGTCCGCATTCCTCCAGTATCCGTTTGATAGTCGCACGGGTGAGATTCACGGCGTCTTGGAGCTCTGAGATTGGGTCAGGCAGGTCGTACATGCCGGATTCATCCACACGGATAATCGAGTTTTCCGTCGCTTTGGCGTCGACGCCTGAATCATTGACCGTCACGTTCGCTCTGTAGGATCTGATTTCAGGCGATTTGACTTCAGGCATCAGTTTGATTTCCGCACAGGCGGTCTCCACCAGCCTGTCGGAATCGACATCCACTTCAAAACGCGTACGTCTGCGGATGCGCTCCCATAGTTCCTGGAACGCTGGATTGAGGGATACGTCCTTGGAAAGTTTGACCTCAACCTCTTTGGATTTGTCCTTGACCTCCAGTTTCTGCGCCTTGCGGAGGATGACTTTCTCGACAACGGATTCCGCGGCTTCGAGACCTTCCGGCATGGACACTTCGGAACGTTCAGCGGCCTGCTTCAGCTCTGGCGTCACATTGCCTTTCTTGTCCACCAATCCCAACGATTTGAGTCGTTCGAAGATTCTGTCCGAAGCGGCGTAATCCAGACGTTCCTCGGTTCCGTCCTCATATTCCACGACTGCTCCGGCAAAGGATTCAGACGTGAGCACTCCGAAACGGTAGCCCTCCTGCTCGAATTCCTTCTGCAGTCCCGTGGCGAAATTGTTATAGCTTTCATTAGCGATGACAGTGAGCACGTTGGCATCCCCATCGAAACAGCGTTCACCGTCCTGGTTCACGCACAGGCGCAGGCCACGACCGATCTTCTGCCGCTTGGTCATCGTGTCCTTGGTTTCCACGAGCGTGCAGATCTGGAATACGTTGGGGTTGTCCCAGCCTTCCTTCAATGCGGAATGGCTCCAAATGAACTGAATGCGCTTCTTGGCGCGCATCTCCTCGGAATCGTCCGGAGAGGGGAACGAAAGTAGAGTCTCTCTCTCCCTCATGATGGTTTCGAAAGTGGAAATGTCGGCGGTCGAAGATGCTGATTTGGATGTATTCTTCAGCCGCCCTTTGCCATCTTGAGAGAAATATCCGGAATGCACGGCCGCGGCATCGGTCTCAAGTGGAACACTGGCCCGCTCATAACGTTTCCGCCACTTAGGAGAATTCACGGCGGCCGTGTACTCTTCCTCGAAGATGCGCGCATATTCGCCGTTACGGACCGGATCGTACAGTCGGTATTTCTCCACCCTGTCGATGAAGAACAGACTCAGTACCTTGATGCCGCGCTTATACAACTCCAATTGCTTCTGCAGATGGTCCTCGATGGTTCGCTTAATCTGCGCACGCTTGATCGCCTCTGCGGAGACGTCGCCCACGGCTTCGCCAAGTTCGAGCATGTCGCCGTTCTGGAATTCGACGAACTCGTTGCCAGGCTCGGCGCAGATGTTGTCGACGACCCAGCCGGCTTCATAATCGGAGTTTTCTCCGCTTTTTGCATACAGATCATCGCCGGTCTTTACAGTGACGGCCTTGCGTTTCTGCGAGCCGTCCTTCTGACGTACATCGATGGTGAGCTTGGCCTTGAACGGATTTGCCGACGTGGATTCCAATCGCACGTAAGCACCGTTGAGGTCTTCCTGAGACATGACAGAATCCACGCAAATTCCCTTGACAAGTCCCCTCTGGAACGCATCCACCGGTGTCAGGCGGTAAACCTTGTTGTAGCTCTCCTTGTGCGTGGCTGAGTAGCGCAGCACGAACATGGGGTTCAGGCTCCTTATGGCTCCTTTGGCTTGGGCGGTGTTGTCCACGCTTTGCGGTTCGTCGATGATGACGATGGGATTGCATTCCGCCACCAGCTCGCGCGGACTGCGCCCATCCGGCAGCTTCTCACTGACCCGGTGGAACAGATTGCCCTCGTCGGCGGCGCCATTCTTGCCGAAGCCCTTGTTGAAGGCGCCGATGTTGATGATCATCACCTGGATGGACGAGGATGTGGCGAAACTCGCCACCGGCCCCATGTTCTTCGAGTCGTAGACAAAATAATCGAGCGGCGTGTGGTCGTAGAGCGTGTCAAAATGTTCTTTCATGCTTTCAAAGCTTTTTCGCACGCCCTCGCGGATTGCCACGCTGGGCACCACGATGATGAACTTGGTGAGGCCATACCGCCTATTGAGCTCGTAGATGGTGCGGATGTACACGTAGGTTTTGCCGGTGCCGGTCTCCATCTCGATCGAGAAATCGCGCAGCCGGCCGTCCGTGGTGGTATCAGTGGAAGGAAGGCCTTCCTCCTCTTGAATGGCATGGAGATTACGCTCCAGCTGCGCCGCGGAAAGATGTATGCCGTTGGCGTGGCCAATCTCGCCGAACAGCGTATCCTCGCCGCCCGCTTCCGCAGTGAATCTCGCGTCCATGAACTCCTGGCCGCGGAACAGATTGCACACACTTTCGACGGCTTCGGTCTGATGCTCTTGGTCGGAAGAGAATTTAAGTTTCAGAACCATGTCACACCGTCCTCAGCTCGACCTCGCGGCCGATCTTCCCTTCCACGCGTTTGAACGCCTGGATGGCGTTGAGCTTGAGCGTGTCTGTAAGGATGGAATCGCGCATGAGCACGCGACGCGGTTCCATATCCGCGATGGCATCGATGGCATCGAGCGTGAGGCCATCGGCCAGGCAGCATACAAGCTCGCCCGCGGCCACGGAATAGATGGGATATCCGGCAGCGTCCTCCTTCTCGACGGGCAACGTGAGATCGAGTCCCCACTTGAGCATCATCTCGAACACTATGTCTATATCGGAACGGTTGGGCTTCACGCGATCGATGAGCAGCTGACCGGGCTCGGGCTTCTGGATACCTGAGCCGTCGAGCGCGAAGACACGGAATCCGATGTCGGGTAGGCATTTGGACTTCTCTCCAAGCTGGGGCTGCGTGTTTGCCTCGGCAACCTCAGACTTAATCTGATTTCCTGCACGGCGGATGCGCTCTTCACCAATATCACAAAGGGTGGCGTAACCGTCCTTAAAAGCGTCGCGCGATGGATCATTAGGCTCAGGAAGCTGAACCAAGACAAATCGATAAGAGGCTTCTCTTTCAAGCTCCTGCCGGAATAGTGCATGAGCAGTTGTTGCAGAGCCCGAGAAGAAATCAAGAACGATGTCGCCGTTATTCAGATTTGCAAGAGTCGTTAAACGCTGAAGCAGTTTTGTTGGCTTAGGGCCATCAAAGTATCCTTTCCCGTCAAACAGTGAAACAAGCTCCTTTGCGCCCTCTTGGCTGTGGCCAACTTCTTTGTAAAACATAATGGAAGTCGGAGCCATTCCATCGAATTTCAGCTCAGTAAGGAAGCGCTTTATACAGGGAACGCTATCGCCTTTAGGACCAAACCAAATGCGATTATCTTGGAGTCTCTCGCGAAACGCGTTTCGCGAGAGCCTCCAGCAGCGCCCTGCTGGAGGCTCTACTATACGCCCGGAGGGCGTCGTTATAGGATAGTCAGATTCCGCATTATAGGTTTTGACGGAAAGATCGCTGGGCTTCCATACACCACGCGGGTCGTTATCAGGGTTCTTGTACCGTGCGTTTGCCTCAGTAGTTCTCGGCAGACGCCCAATTGCAAACCGTTCAATCGATTTTGCATAAACCAGTACATAATCATGGCTGTTTGACACATACTTGGCATCATTTTTTGGAGAGTAGGCCCTCTCCCAAATAAGTTGAGAGACAAAATTTGCTTCGCCCCTCGTCGCAGATGATACGCAGATTGCGGTCCTCGTTGTCGTCGATGCTGATGAAGATAACCCCGTCGTCACTCAGCAGCTCACGAGCCAGCCTAAGCCGCGGATACATCATGGAGCACCAATCGCTGTGGAAACGCCCGCTCGTGTCGACGTTGGACTGGTTGGCCAGTCCCGCCTGTTCCTTGTAGTTCTCGATGGTATCGCCGAACTTGTCCTTGTAGACAAAGTCGTGGCCGGTGTTATACGGCGGATCGATATAGATCATCTTGACCTTGCCGTGGTAGCCGCGCTGCAGGAGCTTCAGGACCTCGAGGTTGTCACCTTCGATGTAGATGTTGTCGGAGTCGAAGCTGCCATCCTTGCCGTCTCGCCCGCGGCTCTTCTCCACGCAGGGGCGGAGCGTGGCGGTGCTCGGAGTCTGCGACTGGCGAATGGCATCGGCCTTGCCGGGCCAAGTGAACGCGTAGCGCTCCTGACCCTCGTCCACCTCATCACCCAGCTCCAGACGGAGCTTGTCGAAATCGATGCCGCTTTCGGTGAATACCTCGGGCATCAGTTCCTTGAGCTGCGCAAGACGGTCATCCACCAGATTCTCGGACCCAAGGTCCATGCTCTTAATGTCATCCATTGCAAGCCTCCTTAATCGAATCCTTCATTTGATCGAGCCTCTTTTCCAATTGTCTCAATGTTACGCGAAGACGGGCGGAATCGTTGAGCGACAACTCCTTGTCCATCCACCGGCGTCTCACCTCTTGTGTCTCACCGGACAAATCCTCCCATTCATCCAATAGACGTTCAACATGGCTATGGTCGCTCCCCTTGAAGGAGGGATAGAAACCCAGTGCCTTCGACGTCTGCGCCAAGCGTATGTCCCATATGATGCCATCCAGATACGAAAGCAGATCGGATTGCGGCAGACTCCTGAAATCGAGGGCCGCGAGGAACGGGGCGTACAGCGAGTCTCGCAGGTCGAACGCTCCGGTGTTTTTGATCCTGTCGATGACGGTCGCGCCTTGTTCTGAAAGACTGCGCCGCGTGCTCGCTGCGGATACGCACGCCTTGTTTTCGATGTCGAACAGGATTACGGTCGGGTTCGGAAAACAACTGTGCACCAGCCGCGCCGTCTCGGCATACGCCGACCCATGCACCAATTCGCAACGGAGGAACAGCACACTCTGGATATCGTGGTCGGCGTCCACTACGGGCGGAATTCGCGTGGTGGATTTCTGTACCGTCGCGAAGTGCGACAACAGCCCCACGTGATCGAGGATCCGCTGCTCGGCCTTGGTGAGTTTCGCTTGACGTACAAGCACCGTTTTGGGTATACGTCGATTCCCCGCCAAAGCCGCATTGGGTAGATGGAGAACAGCATTCCAGTTGAAGTCCATCATCGCAGCACCGCAAAACTGACCAGCGAGTAGTCGTCGAAGCCAAGAACCGTGCCGTCGCCCACTTCGCCCAGGCTGAACAGACTTTCGATGCCTTTGTCCTGCCGCACGCCGTTGATGGCGGACACGACCTTGTCAAGCAGATCTGTGTAGGCGTCCATGCATTGCCCGTCGCGCGTCTCACGGTTGAAAACGCGGCACAGACCGGCAATCACCCCGGGCTCGCCAGCGCAACAGGCGCGCATGATGTCGAGCGCGGGTTTGGGTTGGGTATGCTTCGTTATGTTCGATCCGTCCTGTGATATGTAGACCACGTAATACGGGAAGGTCGGATTCGAATCCTTCGGATCATGTGACGGATCACTCTGCTTGAGGCAGAACACCACGCCGGGGGCGACGTTGCCGCGTATCTCGTCCGGGATGCGTGTGATGGCATGCAGGCCGACTGGCGCGTTCTCTAACAGACCTGGATGCTCCTTGACATAACGTTGCAATTCGACACGGAAATCGTCAAACGCGAAATCGGTAATGGAGATGCCACCGGAGATGTCCTCGAGATCAAGCACCTCAGTCTTAAGCTGCTGCAGCTGCTTGCGACGATACATCAGGTCATTCATCTCGCCGGATTTCTTCGACTCGAACACGTTCTCCTCACCGGTCGCGCTGGCGTCCAGAAGTGCCATGCGCCCCTTCACACGGTCTTCGAGCTGAATGTACTCGTCAAGATCGATGTCCGGCCAGAAGTCCACAAGCTGGACCTGCTTGTTGGTTGAACCCAAACGGTCGATACGTCCGAAACGCTGGATGATGCGTACCGGATTCCAGTGGATATCGTAGTTGACCAGGCAGTCGCAGTCCTGCAGGTTCTGACCTTCGGATATGCAGTCGGTGGCGAACACGATGTCGATCTCGCCCTGTTTACGCGCTTCTTCGGAAAGTTCCTTCGACACGGGGCTGAAATGCGCGAGGATGTTCTCGAAATTGGTCTTCTTGAGTTTGAGCGAGTAGGTTCTGTTCGCGCTTCCCGCCACTTCGGCACATTCCAAACAGAGTTCGTCCTTAAGGCGCGTCGCGAGCTGGTCGAACAGGTAGTCGGCGGTGTCGGCAAATGCGGTGAACACGAGTACCTTGTTGTTGCCCTCGTTGTAGGGGTGCCTGACCTTGTCCACAATGAATTCGTGGAGCTTATTGAGCTTCGCGTCGCGTGCCGGCGTCACCGCGTCAGCATACGAGAGAAGCTCGTGCAACATCGTAATGTCGAAGTCCAGATCTTGCCCGAGACGCAGCGCGTCGACGTCGCGCAGATCCACCCGAACCTTGCCTCCTGCTTCGAATTCCTCCGCGTCGTCATCATCCATGCCGTCCTCGAACCCGTCGATGGAATACGAGGAATCCGGGGATTGGGCGTCTAAGCGACGGCGAAGTTCCTCGCATCCACCGAGGATGCGTTCCAGCGTGATGCGGAAGCTGCTGATAGAGGATTCCAAACGTTTGAGCACATTCACACGCATGAGATTCACCACGGCGGTGGTGCGGTGCACTTGGCTCTTGAAGTCCTTGCCCCACGTGTCTCCGTAGCGATCCTCGTACTTCTGGCGCCTATCCGCACGCACATACGAAAGCGTCTGGTACTGCGCGAACGTAAGCTGCGAAATCATGTCGTTGAGATTGGCTATGGGAGGCAAGTCGCCCTTCTCGTCAATGGGCGTGGTGAATGAAATAGGCTTCCTACGCTGCGGGAACGTCCCGGCATCAGCCCCGTAGTACTTGGTGATGTGTTTGCGACTGCGTGCGATGGTGAGCACATCAAGCAGCTTGAAATAGTCGGAGTTCACGGCGTTCACGAAGCTTTCGGTGGTTCGTTCCGAATCGTCGAGCTTGCTCCACTCATTGAATCGCTGTTGCGCGGTGCGCGTGACCTGCGTGATGGACGGTATGCCATCCGTCTCGGCGAGGTAGGCGTCGTCGCCCTCGGTGATCAATTCAATCTGGTTGCGCAAGTCGAGCAGACGGTTGTTGACGGGCGTCGCGGAAAGCATAAGAACCTTAGTGCGGCGGCCGCTCTTGATGGCGTCCTCGATCAGGCGCGTGTACCGGTCCTTCTTCTCCGCATCGGTGCTCTTGTTACGGAAATTGTGGCTCTCGTCGATCACGAGCAGATCGAAATGACTCCAACGGAGATGTTCCAAATCCACCTCACCGCTCATGCCGCTGTAACGGGACAAATCGGTATGGTTGAGCACCGTGTAGTTGAGCCTGTCCTCGGCGAGCGGATTGCGGTCGTCGTTGTCCTGGGTCCACATCGTCCAGTTGTCGCGCAGGCGCTTCGGGCACAGGACCAGGATGCGGTCGTTGCGCTCCTGGTAGTACTTGATTACGGCCAGCGCCTCGTACGTCTTGCCCAGGCCGACGCTGTCCGCGATGATGCAGCCCTTGTACTTCTCAAGCTTGCGGATGGCACCCACCACGGCGTCGCGTTGGAAATCGTAGAGCTTGTTCCAGATCACGGATTCCTCGAACTTGAGACCTGGACGGATGCCATTGTCCTCGTCGTCGTCGAGGAAGTCGCGGAACAGGTGGTAGAGCGTGAGGAAATACACGAATTCCGGCGGGTTCTCACGGTAGAGCGTACCCACCTGCGCGGCGACCTCGTCGGTCACGTCCTCGACCATGGCTGGATTGTTCCACACCGATTCGAACATGGCCTTCAATCCGGCGGCCTCGCTTCTGCCTTCGAAATGACTCACACCGGTCACCGTTCCAGGCCGGCGTTCGTAGCCCAGACCCTCTTGGGTGAAATCGGCCGACGCTCCCATGAAGCCATGGTCCTCGCCTGATGGATTCTCCACGATGTAGGTGCCTCCGGGCTGGATGACACCGGATCTTTTGGCCGAACGGAATCTGGTTTTGGTTTTTACCCATTCGGCGCATTCGCGTGCGATGGCACGTTGGTCCAGATTGTTGCGCAACGTGAGCTCGAGTCCGGTACCGCCGATGCCACGTTCCCTGCTCCGCCGGGCCAAAACGAACTCGCGTGGCTCCTTGCCATCCTCCATGCGTTTGACGAACGTCGGCTCGCTGAATAGGAACCGGACCGACTCCACTTGGGAAAGCTCCTTTTTGAGCTCTCCATATGCGAACACGGTGAAATAGCTGCTGATGATGGAAAGCCGGGAGTCCTTATCAAGGGAAGACGCCAAAGCGTCGCCCAGACGGTTGGGGCCTATGTTGTCCAGGAAATCCATTGTCTACCGCTCTCCCCTGGACAGGTATTCGATGAGGCTCATCTTAACGATTGCGGTGAAGCTCACCCCGTTGAGCTCCGCGGCCTCCTTGGCCGCGTCGCGCATGTTCTCGGGGATGCGCACCGTCACCGCAACATTCTCTCCATCGACTAGAAACGACTGCATCTCGCTACGCGAGGCATGCCCGTCGAGAAGATCAGCGTACTTCATCGAACACTCCCTTCGATTGCATAATGCAATACACAAACGAGACAATGCTAGCAAAAATACGGGGTCAAACGCAATCAGCTACAAAAAAGAAAACAAGATGTCTTACAAGGCTTTGGGGAAATGCTCATCATATTCCGGGAAGCGGGTCCGCTCGATGCCAAGACGATCTTCCAACTCATGTATGGCTGGAATAACGTGGCTGGAGAGTTCCTCGTTGTCCATGGATTTTCTTGGATGAGTCCGTTTTATTTTGTTTAGTCTGCTGTAGACTTCGTGTTTTTTATTCACATCCATCGTATGGTAAGGGTCGAAAAAATCGGACGCCGATTCAAAAAGAGGCAGCGAGGTGGAATCGTCCGCTACGAAAAACTCGCCAATAGGGTTCACTGTCAGGGAGAGCCATTCCGGATCGTAATCTTTTGATATAAGAACCGCCGGTATGTGGGAGGCCGGCTTTCCCGACCATCTGAGCACTTCACCGGTTCGGTAATCGTTTAATCTCATGAGAAACAGCATGTCCCATGCGGCGTTCCATGCAAGATTGGACAGGTCTCGGGGCAAAGTAATCTTGTTCGGATCGAATTTCGTCAGATGACGAGCGTTCCCCCTGTATCTTGTTTCCTTTGTTTTTCCATCCTTTCCCAACAATTGGTATAGGGCAAGCATTGTAGGATAGACTTGGGCGAGCTCCAGTTCCTCCCGCTGCCACTCATAATGACGTTCGAATAGTTCCAGTCCGGTTTCAAAATCATCTTGTCGTTTTTCCCCGATTTGAAGACTCAGCAAATGCAGCACATTTCCGTAGAGCAATGGAAGGTACATCGTTTCTACCGCCACGCTTTCATAAACCTGCGGATCAATTTCATCGTCATAGGGACGCTCATTAGCTGGAAGCGTGTCGCATATCCTGTCAAATTCATCATTATTGCAAGTGGTGAGTTTGTAGACGGCACTCCCATAGTGATAACAGGCTGCGGACGTTTTCTTGGAGACCGGACGAAAGGATTATCATATGTTCAGCCCCGAGGAACGACAGCGCGCGGTGGACTTGTATTTCACCACGCCGATGACCACGGCCCAGGTGGTGGAGTATCTGGGATACCCGACCAGACAGTGCCTGGAACGCTGGCTGGCGAAGGATCCCAGGTATGCTGGCCATATGGCGAAACCCATCATCCCCTTGGAGACAAGAACGAAGGCGATCGAACTGGTGCTGGGCGGCATGCGCGGAAGCAGGCCGCCCGACGGCTCGGCGTGAGCATTGGAGCTGTCCACAACTGGGTCAAGGCGTACCGGGAGGGCGGCATGGCCGCGTTGCAGGCCAGGAACAGGAACGCCGCGCAGAACGGCAAGACCGCGTCCGCACCGTGTCGAAGCCGGGATGCCGGGGACGGCAACGACGACACGGAGACGCTGCGCCGCAGGGTCGAGGAGTTGGAATTGGAGAACGCGTTGATGAGGGAGGTGGTGGAGGTCGTAAAAAAAGACCCAGGCGCCAACCTGCGGCGCCTGTCGAACAGGGAGAAGACGCTGCTGATCGACCGTCTGAGGCCGGCGTATTCACTCAACTCGATGATATGCTTGCTCGGCATCGCGCCGAGCAGCTACCACTATCACCACACCAGACTCGGGGTTGACAAATACTCCGGATTCAGAACGGAGGTGGCCGAGGCGTTCGCCGCGTCCAAGGGCAGGTACGGGTACCGCAGAATCAAGGCCATGCTCAGGACCGGCGTCTCGGAGAAGATGATCCGCAGGATCATGGCCGAGGACGGACTCGTCGCGCATGTGCCCAAACGACGCAGATACAGCTCATACGAAGGCGAGACGACTCCCGCGCCCGGCAACCTCGTCAAACGGGATTTCACCGCCGAAGCGCCGAACGAGAAGCGGCTCACGGACATCACCGAGATCAAGGCCCGGGACGGGAAGGTGTACCTCTCGCCGATGATCGACTGCCACGACGGCAGGATCGTCGCGTACACGGCCGGTTTCAGTCCCGACGCGGAGCTCGCCAACGGGATGCTCGTCAAGGCCGCGGAGACGCTGCCGGAGGGGGCGAGGCCCCTGGTGCATTCCGACCGCGGGTGCCATTACCGGTGGTCCGGATGGCTGGAGCTCATGAACCATTACGGGCTGACGCGGTCGATGAGCGCCAAAGGCTGTTCGCCGGACAACGCCGCCGCGGAGGGGTTCTTCGGGCGTATGAAGACGGAGTCCGTCTATCCCGAGCGTTGGGAGGAGCGTACCCGTGACGAGGTGCTCGTCCTGATCGATGATTACATCCGCTGGTACAACCACGAGCGCATCAAGCAATCACTCGGTTGGATGAGTCCGGTACAATACCGTCAAAGCCAGGGAATGGCTGCATGATCATCTCCAAGAAAATGTCCGCAGCCCCCTACCTAGACTTACTAATCAGTAATACAAATATATCCTCGGCATTCCCTCAGGCAGACAATTTATCAAGCTTCTTCTGGTGCCATCTGGTGTCCTAAAATGTCTGAGGCGTATACCTAACTCAACCTTGAGCGAATCAAATTTGCATCTGCAACCGAGCTCATCCTTCAAATAGTCAAGCCCTCGCCAAGACGCGGCGTTATCCAGATACATACTCTTGCAGCTCATTGGCTTCAGATATTCAGCTTCTCAAACCAGTCCCGCTCATTGATGTTGTCGTTACCACCTAAAAATATATCCGGTGATTGAAACTGATATTTTTTGCTTCCCATCTTTAATTCCGAAACCCAAATCTCAAAACAACGTAGCCCTGCATAAAAAACGTTACAAATATCACATTGATAGCGCATTCCGCTCATCATCAATAATCTTTGAAGCGTATTGCATCATCTTGACTATATTACAAACTTACTACTTAGTATTACGCTTTAATAGAGCAAATCTATTAGCATCAATGATGAATGCCTTACGATCATTTTTAGCTATAACATCAAGGATGATACCTGTCACAAAAAACAATATTCCCGCGACGACCAGCATGACCGCGCCAATAAACGTAGGGAACCGTGCCACTATACCAGTATGCCAAAAATCCACCATCACGTTACCGCATAGCAGAATACCAACGATACCAAGAATGGCACCAAGACTGCCGAAGAATGGCAGCGGTTTGTATTCTCGGATCATACGAAAAATGGTACTCATCACTTTAATACCGTCACCTACAGTATCAAGCTTACTAATAGAGCCTTCTGGGCGATCGCGATACTGAATTGGCATTTCGAATAAACGTAGATTATTGTTCAACGAATGAATAGTCATCTCAGTCTCAACTTCGAAACCTTGAGAAAGCACCGGATAGGTTTTGACAAACGTAAATGAAAATGCTCGATAACCGGTCATGATGTCAGTAACATTTGCATGAAACAAGCCATTGATGGAGCCACGCACCAAACGATTGCCAAAGTTGTGAAACGGGCGTTTATTCTCTTGAAAATATGTGGAGCTCAAACGATCTCCAATTACCATATCATAACCTTCAAGCACTTTATTCACCATGGCTGGTGCCGCATCAGCGGGGTAGGTGTCGTCCCCATCTGCCATAACATACACATCAGCATCAATATCTTCGAACATGGCACGAATTACGTTACCTTTGCCTTGACGTGGTTCCCTCTTGACGATTGCGCCTTCGGCCGCAGCGATTTCAGCAGTATTGTCAGTGGAATTGTTGTCATATACATAGATATCAGCATTCGGTAACGCTGTTCTAAAATCATGTACCACTTTACCGATGGTGATTTCCTCGTTATAACAGGGAAGTAGTACAGCAACGGAACCATTCAAATTCTTAGACATACTTTCTACTATATCTTTTACGCTGTCCTATTTAGTTTTAGCGTTGATTCTTCTTTTTGACAACAAATAAAAATACAACTAGCAGGAGTACCAACACTTCTCAGGCTTATTTCGTTGTTAAAATCCACCACCATGTCGCAAATCCAACTATCTGCACTTGCACCCATACTGGACGTATGGCGGCTCTCGGGACGCCTCACACACTAATGCATCTTGGCTTTATATTCATCACCTGAAGCCTAGTAGTGGCATACGCCACGCGATGTCTCCGTTATACCAATGCTAAGCAGACTCTCGACAGGTCAACGATTGCTTTCCACTGGCTGTTCTTAAGAATGATCTTTCCGCGATTAGCTGGAGCTCTACACATCACGTCCGCGACACTCGTACTTAATACCTCCTACCGTGATGTTCCTTATCATTCGTCATAGCGACTTCATCGGTCAGGAAGTTCAATAAAATGTCGTCACACAATATTTACACGTCTCATCTAAATAAACATCTGATTATATTCCGCGCGCGACACCATATATATTCAAAAAGTCGTCCTTTCTGCCGATCAACAGTGCACCAGAATAGGAATTGCCTCATAAAATCTAATACTGTTGCAATTATGACAACGACAACAACTGATATCAAAGCAATAAGCAGCGAATATCTCGAGCGATAAAAATTACTCAACGCTACCCAATGCCATAACATTTCATCTCTGAAATAATGCTGTTCGGTAATGAGATATACGGCAAATGCTGATCGCGCACATCGATTAATGAATCGACTTGAAAAGGTCATCCGGCTAAATACTATGAACATTCCAAATGAAACGGCAAGAATCGGCAACGACCATTCTTTTTGAATCGGATTAATATAAATTGTTATCCGACTGGAATCAGCATGGAATACTTCCCATATCACTGAAATCAGTAAATTCCAACCAAGGATAATTGTCATGCCAATTAACATCAGCCACACAGCACATCTAGTACCAATCGGCTTCAAATACCACTTATAATATGTCAGTAATACCGCAACGTAGATAAAACCCGTCACATTAATGCTCATATCGAGATATGACCCTGGGATGAAATTCAATATGCCCCATAATCCCAGCATAGCAATACAACATCTTCCATGATTCGTCTTGCCCATTCCACGCAACCCAGCAAGTAGGAAAGGCAGAAGCAGCAACAAAATTGCATAACTTGTCGCATACCACCATACGTCTCTCGAAATCGGGAAAAAAGCATCAAGCCAGGCATCCTCATTAACCGACTCAGGATTGTCAAGATATTGCACAGCTAATCCAACAAATCCCCAAAAGAGAAGTTCTCGCTCAAGAAGCCAAACCTTTCGGCATGATTCTTTAATCGTCTGCTTTCTGTCAACAAGAAACCATAATGAAATCAGCAGAAATAAAGCAATCCCAATTTTACCAAATGGCATGAAGCACATTTGATAGAACAATCTGCGTACCGAAAGCGGCTCATCAAAAAGAGGATACCCAGAATGACAAACTAGATGATGCGCAACGATTAACACTACAGCGACAATACGCAATAGCTCAAAACCAGATTTTCTAGGCTGATTTACACTTTTGGTCACATTCATCATCCCTAATTTGGCATCCATACCATCTAAATTCTCTTTCACGCATTAAAATCATCAGAACTGACTCATACCAAAAACTAATGAATCATATGTCAATTATTAGCACAGTCCCATTCACTAAGAGCAACGCCAATAAACGAAAAATACAGACACCGTTGATTCTTACCGTGCTTCCACTGTGAGAATAGTCCCGCTTGGAACAAATTCTAAAAACATCACACCACACATTATCATTCTTCGTGAATCTTCATAAAAGGAAGAGATATCAAAATCACAGCACCAAAAAGAAGCGACCAACTATACCTTAACTGAGCCATCGGAGAAACTAGCAATGTTCCTATGCTCAGCAGGAATGGAACGGATATCAGTAAATTCGCCCACCTTTTCAACACGATGCAGAGGCCAAGCGAAATAACTGGAATCCAGAGTACATATGTAGTTTCTGTCATGAGCACATTAATAATCGGCAACCGTTCTAAAGTCGTATAAACTTTCTCTCCAATCTTTTGATTAGATGATTTTTCATGCGACTTGTATTGCCGCAGAATGCCATTACCACCACGATCTTCCCAACCCCAATGAACAAAAAAACCTTCATCGTAAATTCTATTTGAATTCATATAGAAAGGATATAGCAGCCAAGACGTATAACGCCAGCAGGTCATTGGATAACGTAAAGCTTGCTGCGCCCAGCTCTTTAAGAAATTAATCAAATCAGTCTTGCTTGATTTACGATTAAAACAATTATCTTTAATGGAATCAGCACTTTCCAATGAAATATTGGATTTCATTTGCCCGACCGAGCAGGAATAAACGGCCAGCATTTGTTTTCTTGCTGCATTATTTATTTCATCCCCATGCTCTATAAGCATTCCAGCACTTTGCTGCAAAGGAACAGCGATCACTTCCTGCACCCCGGAAGGAGCCACATGCAACACAGGAAAAACGATTTTAGGAATTAGCATTTGTGAAAGGACCAACGCCAACATCAGAAAAGAAGTAACCACACGTCTTTTGATGAAAATAAGTAGTGCCGCTAAACTGAAAAGTAGAATATAAAACGCAATTTTCCTAGTTAACATGCAAAGTATCGACAATGAGACAAACAAGCAATAAAAAGCAACAGGTATCTTGCATCTCGCAATTGTACGTCGAGCATATTCGATGTACATAACCAGCCATAACAGATAGAATGGCATGAATGTCAAATCTTTGACAACCGACATGGATAAACGGCCATAAACCGGAACCAGTGCAACAAACAGTGTTAGCCCTGCAGCAAGCTCAACTGGCACACCGACTCGTGAAGGTAGATAAGTCAATACAACCCCAAAAGAAGCAGCAAGAAAAACGGCATGGAACAACTCCAATAAAAATAAGCCCGCCTCTTCATTACCTATCCAAAAGCCAAACTTATCAAATGCCCCATAAATCAATGAATCAAACCAAGGATGGTGATCAGATAAAGCATAACCAGGCAGATTCAGACGCGTAGAAGGATCCCAAACTTTACCTGTTCTCATCCACACAAGTTGCGCTACGGTATCAGGACCGATATTGGCGGGAAATAACATCACAATCCAAGGAAGCCAAAACAAGAAAACAACACTTGAAATAATTAGAACATTTTTAGCATTAAAAGAGCAATAAAAAGGCTCCAATTTACTAAAAATCACAATTCGAGACTTGGATTTAGACAAAGATTTAACTTGTAGTACCTTCTCACACCAACACAAAAAAAAGCCTAGGCAGCAAATCAGTAAAATTACAAAACCAACATATCTCAAAAAAATATATTGATAATCGAAAACCAAACGATGTACTTCCGGATTTAAATTCCTACTAGAAAGAGCAAGAGAAAAACCAAGGACAGCCGAAGAAATCAAAGTACAAATTTTTACCCTTGCAGATGCTTTGAAAAAGAAATCCCATCCAACATATACCGGTATCAGCAACAGGAGAAAAAGAAGTGAAGACGAAAAAGAACCGTTAAACGAAATAGAAAGCAAAGCAGCATCCATCACGGAAGTCGTAGCACTTTTTATCGAAGAATCCGCCACTTCACCCATCGTCAAGGCCAACCAAGCAAAAAAAGTCGAAATGCCAGCTAAGCCAACGACTGCAATCTTTCTATACATACTGAACCACCTCACATAAAGTCTCTACATTTCTTTGCCGGTCCGCCAGCCCACTGTGACCATACCCACACTAGCTCACACAGCCAACGACCAGTATACTTCTATACCTTTTATTTTAAGAGAATCAACTTAGGTTCCAGGAGCACGCCATTTTCTTAGAAATAAAGCGAAGAACCTTCAGATTAGTTCCAAAGAATATTCAAGAGGCAATAGAGCCGTATTTAACGACACTACCCCATGGCCCACGCAATCGGGTCCTAGGTTCAAGTTCAAGCAATGTCTGCAATGCTATTCCTAGCATACCGCAGGACATAATAACGAAACTTTCTTCTGGAGATGAAACAATATCGGAAAAGACGGCATGACAATTACCAAGACCAAGAACGGAGCGCCGCACGAATAGTGACTCCATATCCGTGCAGAAAAAAGAAACACTGATATTAAGACTCCTACGATGACAAAATGCACCCTCATCAAAGCAATTTGACCAATCGGAACTGCCGGCCCGAGCACTCAACATGAAAAGGCTCAAGGATGTCAACAAAAAACGAGATTAACAAAGTCGTTATCTACACCCGTCGGGTTCTGCCCCCCCCCAGCGGCAAGCTCGTCATCCGCAGCCTTCATACTTTTGTATGGAATCTATGCAAAAACGCCGCCATATCCTGACGCTTCACCGAATCCATCCCACGGAAAGTCCCATCAGACCAACCCTCAGCGATCCCATTATCGACAAGCCACCAAATCTCCTTCGCGTGCGGAGTCCGTCCATCGACATCAGCGAAACGCTTCTCGACGGCCGATCCAGGCGCATACTCCGGAGAACCGGCAAGCCTGTACAGAAACGCCGCCATATCCTGACGCTTCACCGAATCCATCCCACGGAAAGTCCCATCAGACCAACCCTCAGCGATCCCATTATCGACAAGCCATTTAATGTCGTCAGCATGCGGCGTTTTTGCATCCACATCCGAAAAATTCATCTCAGAAACAGAAGTCTTATTGCCAAAGGCGCTCATATCCACATTGCCGCTGATGCCGTTGATCTGGCCGGAGCTGGTGTACTGCCAGCCACGATCGTTAGTGCCAAACGCCGTGAATTCCATCCGCGGACCGTATTGCGCCACCCAACGTGTCTTCGCATAGATGTTCGCATTGTTCAACGGCCCCTGCAAGTAGCTCGTGTAGGAGTACACGCCGAGATTCTGGTAACCGCCTGACTGCAACGCGCCATACCAAGCATTGACTATGCCGTTATACACGTTCGGATTGGTCGGCGGCGTGTGCCCGGTCCACGTCCAACTCTCAAGGTCGTAGTACACGGGGTATTTCAAGTCGTTCGGTCTCACGCCAAACTGGCGGAGCTTGGACACCACATCGTTGCCCTCCTGCCTGGAACCGCTCGCATCCTCCGCATACGAGTACCAGTAGATGCCGAACGGAATACCCAGCCGCTTGCATTCATTAATGTTGCGTTGCGCTTTGGCATCGGCGTCATTGCCCCATCCAAAGCCAAGACGGATGATCGCGCCTTCCACGCCGTCGGCTTTCGCCTTAGCCCAATCGATATCCCCCTGCCATGAAGAGACGTCGATCACGCCTTTGGCCTGCTGGGCGAACAGGTTGTTTCTATAGTCGAAGAAGGCTTTCGTATTGTTGTAGGTTCCCCAATGCGCGCCGTAATCGTTGCCATCGAATTTGGCAAGCTTCACGGTGGCTCCGTTTTTTGAGGACGATTGCTCCACGGATTGTTTCACAGATTGTTCCACGGCATCTTTCA
>ENA-OQKF01000460-OQKF01000460.1-human-gut-metagenome-genome-assembly--contig:-NODE-460-length-25932-cov-4.930246_pt1 | contig 25932 bp, 27 predicted proteins | sample MGYA00242617_ERZ504784 | MGnify/ENA primary metagenome ERZ504784 (study PRJEB26092, sample SAMD00036364) | human gut metagenome | host: Homo sapiens | study: EMG produced TPA metagenomics assembly of... | reverse complement strand
TTTCATCACCTCCAGATGCCATTATAAACATCCTTCGGAGTTATTTATATGATTGCTGGATTTTTGTCTTAAAAAACTGCTGGTTTTTCACTGCCGAAAACTGCTGGTTTTATTATACCGTTTACACTAAATCCATCAACCTGCATTTCTGTGCTGACACGAGGATATAAAACACATTTCATGCCACTTCTGTTCATAAATAAAACCTCCTTTTCTGATTAAACAAATGGAAAATATCCTATGTAACGTGCTGTGGATTACACAGCACAATCTATTTCTTCCAAAATCTCAGCTCCATACTTTTCCACCACGCTCACTATGGTATCTATGAATGTGTTATATTCTTTTGACCCAGAGGAGCAAGCTGTTTCTTTTGGAGTAAATTCTTTTTTTGCTACATCTTCTGATTTGTGTTTGATATTTTCCATCTGTAAACACCTCCGTGAATACATACCTTCATTATAAGTAAGTTTTAAATTTATGTGAAATGTGTCGATTTTCTATTTCAACTCAACACCTTTAGAAAAGCGAAAAAGACATAATTATAGGCTCTCCAATCCTACACTGATTGAGAGAGCCTTGTTGATACAAGAAATTTCTTCCTCACTTATTCTTCCTATATATTTTTTCAACCGTCTTTTATCTATTGTAGTAATCTGCTCTAACAATGCCATTGATGGAATGGATAATGCAGAATGAGAACTTAGTTGGCAATGAGTGGGCATTCTTGCTTTGTGATGAATTTGTCCTGTGATTACTGCTACAATAACCGTTGGACTAAACTTATTTCCTGTATTATTTTGGATAATCAGAACTGGTCGGTATCCTCTTTGTTCAGCTCCAATTCCATTGTTTAGATTGGCACAGAAAATATCTCCACGCATAATGCAGTCATTCATATACTCCATCTCCTTTCAAATGATGTGCAATAACTGTATTAGCAAATGTATATAATTTTTAGTAAAATCGGACGGCTGTTGGCACAGCTCCACGGGAATATCACCCTCTCGACGTTCTGCCGAAACCCTACCCATTGCCTGCGACGCTTTCAACGCTCGGACTGTGGCTATAAGGGAGTATCATTGTCCCATTTATATGTCATCGCCTACAAACTGCCATATTTGTTTTACGGTCTGATATTATTCGCTCACTCTAAACAGAGGTCATGGCGTATCAACCGCATGGCTCTATATAAACGGAATGTATCCGATTTTCCTTATGCTGCAAAGCCGTTATCTGACCTGCTTTCTTTGTCAAGGAACATCAGCCTAAGTTATCATTCAATAAAAGCTCACTTCATCAATGAACTTTTATTGAATGGCAACGAAACCATAAACGGGAAGTACGGAAAGGGGAGCGTACAACCCGTATGGATTTATCCGTTAAGCCGCATTAAAAGTTAAGATTTTTGTAATCAGCTTAGTTTCCAGCCTGCGGCGTAATACCTCATCTACACACAGATGGGGATTGCCGCTTTCATCATAAAATGTCCTCATAGACAATGCTGCTATGTACCCTTCATAATGTTTCAGAACGGCATTGATAGCATCCACATCGCCACCAGATGCTAATACAATAACAGGGTAGGAAAGCAGATGATTACTTCTTGTCTTGTCGCTCATAGGTATCTCCCTTCATAAAATTTTTTAGCTGTTGCAACGTGCTTGTTCTTTGGTACTGGACAGTAGAACGCAGCATATTCAGCTTGTCTCCGATTTCTCGGTCAGACAACTCAAGGAAATAGGAAAGCAAGATAATATCACGCTTGCGTTCCGGCAAACTTTGTAATGCCTCTGCAATCACATCATCAGTAACGATGACATTAAGACCTAAAACATTGAAAATCTGCTCGCTAACAAAGTATTTATCCTCTGTATAAAGCTGAGCCAATTCTTTTTCAGACAAATCGGAAAAGGACACTTCTCTATCACGCTGGCGTTTCAGCTCATCGTAATAATCCCTTGCCTCATGTTTCAGTACCTTTTTACAAAAACTATCAAAGGTGTGCCGCTTACTTTGCTCATGGCTGTTAGGTTTCACATTCTCACCCCCTCTCGGGCGGTGACTCCGCTGTTTCCCTTTCGCCACTACTACGGTGGGAATTGCAAAACTGCCAAACTTATAAGTGAATTTCGGAAAAAACTTTAAATAAAACCCAAAAATGCCCGACTGAAAGCACAGTCGGGCATAACATGAAATATTTACATTTATATAATGATGTGTATATTCATACTGATAGCCATAATATCCCGTTGGAGGATATAGACTTTTTTTAACAAGTTATAAATTATCAAGTTTTGTCGAAAAAAAATGAACACAGCGATACCTCCTTGATACCGCCGTGTCCTCAAAAAAAAGGGTGAATTTAATACACCCTCCGCTTATCCAATTTTTCAACAGGAAAACGGCAGCTTTGATTGTCAAGTCAAAACCGCCATTTGGCTCATTACAAAAATATTGCCATAACTACAGTTTTTATATAACCGTTGATATGTATACTTGACTCCATTTAATAACTACTTATATTTTACCAAGTTTTGTTTTATCATAGGGTTACACGTTTCTTTTATGATTAAAGATGTTCCAAAATATCTAAATGTGCTTTTAAAAATATATCAAAAATAGTGTAAATCTAACTTTTCTTTATAATAAAAATGCGCCATGATAACATGACGCATTTGGGGTGGAACTTATCTATTATTTTTTTCATATCTAATAATTCGTTGAATGCTTTTTTCAGCCAAAAAATATTTCTGAGCTAGTTGCTGTACAGATATGCCATCACAATAGTCATAATATATTTTTTTATTACGGAGTGACAGTATTTCTTTTGTATCTGTACAATCTCCCCAAGATTTTTTATTCTCACTGCGTTTGGGAATATATATTACTTCTCCTTCAATGTAATCTTGAATTTGCAGTATAATGTCTTTTGGTAAAACCTCATATATTTTTGGATAGCTCATCCTGCACCTCCTAAAAAATAAATCTTAGGATTAGCAAAAGCTGTTACAAAATAGTTTCTAAATATTTAGAGTGCAATAGCTTTTGCTATGCACCCAAAAAGTACCTGCCATACTACAATGCCCTCCTTTTTGTCATTTTATATCAATTTATTTTCTTAGCGTTATCTGCCATACAGCACACCGCAAATAACTAATAAAACACCGGATACAAACAACATAGATTGCACACTAACAATGTCTGCCAATGGTCCCAGAAATAGAATAGCTATTGGCAAAGCACTTGTTGATGCTATTTGAATAATTGAAAAAACTCGCCCTAATACATCTGGCTCTGTAATTTCCTGAACATATACGGTTTGTACAGTAGTGAGTATAGGCATAAAGAATCCTGCTATTAAGATAAATACGAGATACAATGCAAAATTTGTCGCAATACTCATAAACCCAAATGCTATTCCAAATGCAATAAAAACAGCAGCAATTGCAAATACCTTATTTTTAATTTGCTTTCTTAAAGCAATAAAAACGCCTCCAATAAGAGAACCAACAGTCCAAAGAATTTCATTTGCAGTCAATCGCCATACTTCATTTCCAAATGTACGTTCAATCATTAACGGCGATAATACCATTGCCGGGGTCAGCAAAATAAAGGCAATAGCATAGAAAGCAATTAGTTTCTTTAACTCGGAATGTTCAAATACATAATCTATTCCTGCACGAATATCTGAAATCATTGAGTTTGTATTTACTGTTGAATTTTGTTTTCCAACCTTGATCATGCTCATTATGGTAATAGCAATAACTGCTGTAACAACATCGACCATGAAAGCCCAAACAAGACCGATGGAACCAAGCAAAACTCCACCAATAGCAGGAGCAAGTAATAAACAAATTGCATTTACTGTTTGATTAATACCCTGAATTTTAGTCAAATTTTCTTTTGGCACTATTTGCGGATAAATAGCATTGACTGCCGGAGATTGAATGCCTGCCCCCGTCGAACGAATTGCTAAAACAACCAACAATAGAATTTTATCTTGAAAACCTGCCCAATACGATATTGCTAAACCCAATGTTGCCAACGCTATAAAACCGTCTGCCGCCATAATCATATATTTACGATTAAACCTATCTGCTAAGGCACCTCCCCATAAGGAGATTATTATTTGGGGCAGATTGCTAAATATAGTTGCCATCATCATCCAAAAGCCTGATGATGTTTCAAGGGTTATATGCCAGATTACAGCATAGCCAACAATTGACGAACCAAAAAGAGATATATTTTGGCTTAATAAAAATAATACAGCGGAAACTTTCCAGTTTTTATTTGATTTCATATATAGTATCCTTTCTTCTTCATAAACACAAGGACAACAAAAAAGCGACACGCTAAAACGCAACTGTCGCTTATATATCTATATATAAAATAGTTGTGTCTATGTGTTTTTAATTAAATTTATTTTGTTTATCCAAGATAATAAAATAATTAATAATAATTCCTGACATAAGAACGATGCTCCTTTCATATTTCATGATCGTTGAAATTGTATCTTAATGAGCCATGTAAGTTAAGCATCATGTAAATTCGGCCTAACAAAACTCCATACAATTACGTAATATTATAATTCATTTTAACTCAGCAGTCAACATATAAAACGCAATAATTAGAGTTATTTTTATCAGCACTATGATTCTTAACTTCCAGAAATTTTTCCACTCAAATGTAAAGATTGGAGCCTACTTGTTGCAGCACTCCAATCTTCATTATTTTACGCCAGTATTCGTTTCAAAGATATCAATAAGAAATGGCAACATTGCTTCCTGTTCCCTAACATATGATTGATAGCTAAATATTGCACCTGGTGCATCCAAATCATTTGCATTGCCAACGCATACAAAACCGTTACCTTCAATCCCTATGTAAGTAGTTATATGGTGCATCTTACCGCTGTCATTTTTTTCAATTAAATTCATAAGCGTCAGACCATCACCGATATCATATAGGTCGATTCGTTTCTTTGATTCCTTTTTCATTCTGTCAGACCTTCCCCTTTCACAAATGCAAGAATCTCTTCATAGGATCTGCTGCTATTTATAACCGCATCCATTAATTCTTCCTTACGCAGTTCATTACGCATTTTTACAAGCTCTGCAAGAGCATCCTTTTCTGCTTCATATCTGGCTTTGGCCTTTTCCAATGTCTCTTTCTGCTGTTCGATTTTTGCATCAAGCTTTTCTGTAGTTACTCTGGATTTATATTTTCTTGCCACTATGATTTCCTCCCGTTAATCTTAACCTTAAGAACTTTTGGATTCAGTTCATTGCTGATTTGTTCCGCTTTTCTTTTGATATAATTCGCATCAATACCAAATGCTTTGAGTATTATTTTCTGGTTTGCTGTTACAGCATGATCCAGGCGATAAACGCCATCCGCCTGCCGTATCATCTCTATTTTCTCAAGTTCCCTGATTGCTGCAGGTACATTCATAAAGTTTGGAGAACTGAGCAGTTTTTCTTCTTCATCCTTGAGCTTTGTATACATGCGATTTCTGATAATCAGGGCAACAAATGCAATCAACATTTTCCCTTCCAGCGCATCACCGGTATACACCCTCATACTTCTGTTGCCTAAAAATGTCTTATCCGCTTTGAATAACTTTTCAGAAACATCCCTGCTCTTATACAGTTCAAGAGCCTCTTTCGCCTTCATATTTTCCGAAGTAATAATACAGAAATAACCACACATTTTCAGTTCTTCTTCAATAACAGAGCTCTTTTCTATAGCACACACAAAGCACTGGTCTTCCTGACCCTCGTGGTAGTATTCCAGGCTGAAATACTTTTCATATGATTTATCAAGTACTACAGGTTGCCCCTCCAGTTTCTTAAAATAAGCAGCGAGCTTGTCTATTTTTTGTTCCAGTTGTTCCCTTTCAGCAGCTGCCTTGCTATAGCTGTAATAAATGTGCAGATATCTGTTTCTTTCATCCGATGGAAAGACAGTTCTTTCCACAGTAGTTCCATTTACACCAAAGCGTCTTATTGTATACTGCCTGCTATCTTCAAATGTACCCTTAACTTCTTTGACAGCATCGTTAACAAGGGCTTTCATGCCTTTTATCATGATTACAAAATCATAACCACATTTATCCATATATTTGATATTTTCACGGCTGAAATAACCGCGGTCGAGAATAAATCCTGCGTTCTTATATCCGTAAGCCTTGGCTTTATCAAGCATGCACTGAAGCTGTGATACATCCACAATACTTCCGGGATAATCCTCATAGAAGAGAGGCTCTCTGTTATTACAGTCATAAGCAATGGAATAATTAAAAATTGGCAGTCCCTTATCGTCCTTAGCATGACCGTATTCAACAAGTTCAATATCTCCAGCCTGACAATTCTTATTGGTAGAATCGTAAGATATATATATCTTGTCCTTATTCTTCTTTAATGCATTCCATTCATTCTGAAATTCTACAGAATCATCAATAGAAATCTGCCCGATAAACTCAGATACCGTTGAATCACTGTATATTTTATAGCCTGGTGTAAAAAGCGGATGATTATAAGCATAATCCGGATAATACTGTCCGGCATTATTCTCTGTTGTCAGATAGTAGCTTGCCAGGTCAAGAAATAAACCTGTCCCTTTGTCATTGTTATAAATGGAGGACACGATGTTTTCCACCATGCTTTCCATCATCAGTTTTTCTATAACCATAAAGGTTCCAATTCTTAGGCAGCTGCTCCGCTCATCCCGTCCCTCATCCGCAGGAAGCTGTGCGTCAGGAAAATATTTCATAAAGTTCGGATTAGGATACATCATGGTATCATCATCTTCACACTTTTTTCCTATCGTGGTTCTCTTGGGAATGTTATATTTCTTGTCCGGCTTATATACCCTGTCATACTCATAGTTAATGTATGTTACACCCTTTATGGTACGCTCAAAAATCTTTCCTTTTTTCGCAGGAATTTTAACCAAAAAATCATAATACATAATCGTTTCTCACTCAAATATTGAGTATGTATACCTACTCAATTATTATAACAAGAAATGGGCAGGAAATCAAGAAATTTCTTGATTTCCTGCCCGTTTTGAGCATTTATTTTTCGATTGAGTGTCAACTTCTACTGGAAGTTAAGACTCAAAGACCGGCATCTTGGTTTCATCAAATTCCACTTGTCCCTCATAATCTGCCAATATCTTCTTAAATCCACTACCTCTACGTTCCATATATTTTAAACGGCTGAATATATCAGCTAATATCGGATTTCTTCGCTTTGACGGGATTTTTAACAAATCTTTTCCTTCTAGAGATATTCCACTTACCATTCCGCCCGGTGAATATATTTCAATTCTATCATCAAACATATCTATATGGACTTCACTACCTATCTCCATATAGTTTCTATGAATCAATGCATTTACTATACCTTCAAGCACTGCTCTATCTGGATAATCAGGCATTTCAATTCTTCCGTCACCAACCTTACGCCATGCTTTCTTGGAATTATTTCTCACAAAATCAGTTCCTGCCTGCAACAATGTGACAAGACTGCCTGTATATTCCTTATCATCAAGTGCATCCACTATTCCTGAGGCTTTAGTCAGTCCATTCCATCTTGTACAAAACAATCTGGAATGACGTACCGGTGATTCATCTGCCAGAAGTGCACCAGCATTCGTTAGATTTCCTTTTTCATCAATCAGTCCGAAAGATTCATAATCTGTATCTTCAAATGTATTCCCCGTTCTCTGTTTATATACTGATTTTAATTTTGTAAAGGACATATTATCAAAATCATATCTTGATTTCAGACTATCGTAACTTTCGCCGCTACCTCGAAGCACCAATTCTCTTAGCTGTGAAGGAGTTGCCGGAACACTTTCATTTCCTATACGCATAAATGCAATGAGTTGTCCATCACCTTCATAATAGTATGGTGTCTGCTGCCCTTTCAAAACTTCCACAATAACAAAAATCTTTTCGCCATCTTTTTCAAAATACAACTTAAACTCCGGTATTGGATTCAAATGTGTTTTTATTGCTTCGCTAATTTTCTCGGCATCACCTTCAGCATCTGCAAGCCCCACCAGCTCATTATCATTCGACACGCCAAATATCAACTTGCCACCAAAACAATTGGCAAATGCACTGATACTCTTGCACCAGCTTTTAGGTTTCTTTTCTTCAAGTGCAAGTTTTTTATCGTAATCTGTGGCTTCACCGATTAGTTGCTTTATGTCCATAAATGTCACTTCCTTTCCGCCTTGGACTAATCTTAGACTATCTTGAGCCCAAATAAGATATTAATGGGATAAAAACCGTTGTATTGCAATAGTATCTTAGACTAAAAATCTTATTTGTTATGAAATACAGCAATCCTACAGCTAACACATCTACCCAGTTCATAATCTTCTCTAAGTCTCCATCATTAATACTCTTTGTTTATAAACAGCTTTGCTATTTCATCATCTGTTCCATCCTTACCATTCTGTATTTTTAATAATAATTCACCTATCATTTTACGAAGTTGTTTTATATTCGTAGCCAGACTTCCGTCCATTTTAGATCCACCATTTTCATATACTCTGCCAGCCTCAAGCTGATTTAATTTATTACTGATTTCATTTAGTTCATAACCATATTTTTCTTTAATATCATATTCTAATTTGCTACTCATCACCCAAATCCTCCTTTTCATCAGACCATCCACAACTACTAAATCAAATAAATTTATTTTGCTTTCTTAGGAATCAATGGCTTTTCCAACGTTGCCGAATTATTTACAACATCATCCACCACATTATCAGCATTGTCATGTTGCTTAAGCCACAATTCTTCTTCAAGTTTTAACTTATCCAGCAAATACTCATGTCTTTTGGAGAATTCATCAAAAATTTCGCTCCACTTTAACACATATATTTTAGTCATTCCATTATCAACCCAATAAACGAGATGTTGTTCACCATGATTTTTATTATTCTCCAATTCACCTTCAAGGAACCCACTCGTATTAAATTTGTTTCCCACTAAATAAAATGTCCATTTAACATTTCCCATATTAAAGCGATCTTCCTTGCGTATCACTTGCAAATATTTTTTTACCTGTGATAATTGTGTTTCTCCAAGTGCTACTGTAGGTCTCTTAAGTTCAACCACCACATTCTCTGTCACATCACCTTTTCTATCCTGCCTTATCATAAAAATATCCATCTCTTTATTTTTATCTTCATGATCAATATCCACATCTTCCTCTTTTCCGGTAGTTGCCAAAATTAATCCTTTGAGTGCAAGCGTAAAATCTGGTTCTGCTGCTGTAATTAAATTATATTGCTCTCCAAACAACCAATAATGATTCTCTACTATGCTTTGAATATGCGGAACTTCCTTAGCATACATTTCTTTATTAAATACTAATTCTTTAAGACCTTGGATAACCATTTGTCTATCTTCAATCATTTTTACCAAACGGGTAATATTAGACAATGAAGTATATTTCAACACTCCTGCCAGTTCTGCCAATTCATTCTCGTCCAAATCTACAACTTGCTTAAGAACCTTAAACAAATTGTTTTTATCTTCCGCATCCATTATTAGTTTTAATAAACTAATTGTAATTTTTTTATTGTCATCGCTTAAATTAGTAAAAATTTTGGGCTGTGCTGCATATAATGTACCTACTAAGTGGTCTAATTCACTCTTTCGATAAGTGTCAATAGGATTACTCTCATTAAATTCCGGATAAATTTTCGAATCAATTAATTTATCAATAAACTTATCTGACGCTTCCTTTAAATATTGTCTTCGGAATTTATACAAAAAATCATTAATGGAATCCATTAAATTTCTATATTCCTGTTCATTCTTATTCGGAAAAAGACACGCCTGTCCGTCCATTTCCTTTTCAAAATAAAAATCATCAAAATAGGAACTTTTTATAAATATGCTATGGAAAAATTCATCCGACTTTTTGTTAAGTTTTGTTGCTTCTTTATACTTCTCTTCATTATCAGAACCAATAAAATAGAACTTTGAAAATTCTTTTCCAAGACTCTGGTTCCACTGAACAATTGATATTTCATATTCATATGCTAATTCTGCCTCAGGAACAAAATCTATCTTATTTATTATGAAATCGTCATATGCTACTTTCTCTCCATCCACTAAAATCCGAAAATTTCTATTCTTATTTAATTCCAAAAACCAAAAAAATTCAGTTTTTATTCTTTCAACAATATCCTCTTTTGAAAATTGCTGAATCTGCGTAAAAATAACTTCTGTTCCCGTATCCTTCTCTGTAGTCTTTGGTGTTTTTCCTCCATTGTCATCATACTGATTCAAAGAATCCTTTTCCATATCAATATAATATTCATATTTATTTCCATCCTTTTCATACACTGTATTCCATCTCGCGCGCTGGGCAAAAGCAAAAAAGGTAAGTCGACCAATCCCCTGTCTACCATGAGGTAACGAATGATTTACTTTCTTGGAACTATCATATTTTTTTGAATCATTAAATGGTTTGAATTTATCACCAAGCTCTTCGTATGCAATACCAGTACCATTATCTACAATTGAAATCATATTAATCAATCCGAATTCATTTGTATGCAATTTCACATCTACTCTATCTGCCTGAGCATCAAATCCATTCCATATATATTCACACAATGCATCTAAAGGTTTAAAATTCTTCAAATTTTTCTGAATTCCTTCTGTAGTAATTGATACCTCTTGCATATAATTCCTCCCATTCCAATCCAAAAATCTTTCTCATCAATTCATCTGGTCTTCCATAAAATAGTATTGACAACTTACTCCATATCTCTCCTAGCATCGTAATTGCATCTGGCTGATTTGTAAGTGATACATAAACAGTTTTAGCTCCTTGTTCCGCAATATACTCTAACTTATCATAAAGATTAGCTGTTTTTATCAAGTTACCCTTTACCATCATACTTCCCAATATCACAGTTTTACTCTTTACTGGTTTTCTTCAAAAATACCGAAATCATACTCAAATAGAATGCTGAACCAATCTACATTTTTTCAAATATTCTATCTATCCTGATATACATCATATTTTATTATTAAAACTCTTCCTCAATCGCTACCCAATGCTCATCTGCCATACTTTCTGCAAACTCGGTATTATTAATATACAACTGTTCATCTTCATCCCTTACAAATCCCCATTTGAGGCCATACTGTTCTGCATAACGCTTAAATGCTAAAAATTTATTACCCATTTGCATATCAATATTTTTACTGTGTCCGGAAGCCTCGCCACCCTTTGTTTCAATAAGCCATGTTTCTCCGTTTTCTTTTTGCACAATGTAATCCGGATAAAACAACCACTGTTTCTGCAATGCATCTGTGTATACGATTGACAAATACTGCTGCCCGGAATCTCCGTTCTTGTAAAACCACTTCACCTCACGATTATTTTCGCAGTAACGCTCAAATAATCTCTCGGGTAAAGATCGTGTTCTATCAGTACAAAATGCTGTTGTGTATTTCCAATATGCATATAAACGGAATTCTTGTTCTTTCTTAACTTCACTGAACTTATACATCTCTTGTTCCGGAATTGTGAACTTATCTGTCTTTGGTTCCAAAACAAAAGATTGCTGAACATTCATCTGACTGGTAACATGTTTAAAATCCATTTTTAACTTCTGCGTATTGTTAATAATAAATGCATAAAAAGCGTTCGTATCTAATGCAAGGAATTTATATTTATTATTCTTTCCTTTACGAAACATTCTTTCCAGAATCGCTTTTACCTTTTGTGATTGCATACCGGTTACCTTCTTTATTTCATCTACCGCATGTAGTAAATATATACCATGCGTATGAGTGTTCACCTGCGTTTTCATCACAATCTGTCGTTGTGCGTCCTGCTTTGTCAATTCCTCCGTTGTACGAAAAATCCCTCGCAAAATGTGACTATCAATTTCTTCATCAAAATTGTAGCCTGCTCCCGCCAAATTACCTTTGTTATTTTCTTTATTCCCGGTTAATGAATAAGTAGTTTTAAAGTATTTATGTACTTTTAGCAAGGTTTCACGTTCGCCCAAGCCATCGTAATCCAAATTACGCAATTCTTTGGTAAGCGAAAATCCTTTTACTTCATCTTTCAAGAATAAACGCCGCAACTGATATGCCTTATCCAAGGAGGATAATAACCCTTCCTTATACTTTGTATCCAACGTATACAAATAACAAAAGTCTAATACATTTATACCATAATGCTTTCGTTCCGGCATTCTTCTTATACGCCCTATCGTCTGGATCTGGAATTCCTCGCTTCCGCCTTCTCGCAACTTAACAAGTATCTTTGCCCGAGGACAATCCCAGCCGGTAGATATAGCTTGCTTCATAAGCAAAAATGCAGGTGTACCATCTAAAGCAGTCAAATCATCTGACACCATCTTGTCATCACTCATCCAAATATTAACCATGCCATTGTCATATGTATATCCCATGGACTCCAGTTTTTCCTCTACAGCTTTAATTGTTTCAGGTTGTCCGGCAGGAAACTGAATCAAAACAAGAGGACGAATATTGGTTCCTACCAACTTATAATTTTCTGCAATTTCTTTACGCTTCTCATCTGCCAAATCAAGCAGATAGTCATAATCATTTACAATCTGTTTATCCTCATCTACACCTTCATTCACATAAATTGCACGAGTAATCAGTCCAGCATTTATAACCTCATCTTCCGGTATTTCATAATACTCCTGATGACTGACTTTATTCGCTGTTGCAGACACACGTATAATATTCTTTGCTGCAAAAGCATTTATAATATCGTTCGCCTTGCTGGTATTATTAGTATGTTCTTCATCAATGATAACTACAAAGTTTGTTCCTTCTTTGTGAGCATCTGCAATCCTATCAAACAGATTTTGTCTCTCGCCATCCTTTAGTGCATTATTTCCACGTTTGGTAACAAGTTCCCAATTCACAAAAGTAATGCTTCCCGGCGTGAAACCAGTTAGTAAGGAATACAATAAATTTCTCGTATCTCTCTGTGGTGTAATACGTTCCATTTGCTCCTTACTTTGTTCTTCCAAGTCTCCTTTACCCGGGCATAGCCAAACAAATGCTGTATTATTGTCTGTATTGTTCAAATATTCATCAATATATTTAATCAGAATAATTGTCTTTCCCGCACCGGTTGGTGCCTTAACAGTAATCACTTTCTTGCTATCTCGTTCTACCGTCTTTTGAATCAAGAAATTAACACAATCATTCTGAAATTCAAAGTCCTTTATCCCTTTTACCATAATTCCCCTGCCTCTCTTAATTCAAAGTTAAAATAATAATCAGGTATGATGTAGGTATCAACTCTTCCAAATAGTGCCTCCTGTGATGCTGTCAGTAACACATCCTGAGAAACATAAATTGCTTTTATATCAGTGTATTCATTCCATTTTTTCTCCAATTCATCAGCCTCATCATCACTCATAATCATGATATAGGAATCATCATCAATTCTAACTCCATGTTCCAATTGAATCATTTCTGTTACATGATTCAGCAAAGAATCTGCTAAATATTCCTCACTTTTAGGCACAAAATCAGTATGATAATATTTTAAGTTTGCAGGTATTCCTTCTGAGTATTCGCTTCCATCTTGTCTTTTCCCTGTTATAACTGTTTTAATTCTTTGATAGGTTATTTCTTCACAAATATTATTTTCATTATTTGTACAGAGAATAAACTTACGTTGTCCTCCATCTTCCTTATTCAATTCCAAAACCGCTTGCGCTGTAGTTCCTGAGCCAGCAAAAAAGTCAAGTACGGTAATATCTTTATCTTCAAGCAAAGAAATTAGTAGTTTTATGTAACTGACGTTTTTAGGATTAGAAAAAATAGGTTTTGACGTATTAAAAATACATTTTAACTCCGATCCCGCTGATGTTGTTTTAACATCAATCTGATATTCTACTTTTTTGTTATTGATGATTGCTTCATATTTTCGATTAGTTACTAAGCTTTTTATTCGAATCGTTGTGCTAAAATTCTTTTCATATATTTTATTATCTTTAAAATCTAAAGCATCCTTTGAAAAAAGCTCTTCAAATTTCGACATTGAATAGGTGTTTTCAACAAAGTCATTTCCACAATATGAATAATATCTTCTATAGCCTTTCTTTAATAATTCTTCATGAGGCTTATCTATACCCTCATCTTTAATCAAAAGCATATCCTGTATCTTTTCATTAAAATACACACTATAATGTTTATCCGAATTTTTATTTTCTACTTTTTTATTAAAAGAATTTTCGCCTACTAATACTCTTTTTCCGCTGTTATGAACGTATACTCCATTTTCATCTAGTGTCAAATCACTTGATGGCTTAGGTATATTTTCGATAAAGTATGCAGAGTTTTTGTTTTTTGCATATAATAAACAATACTCATTACTAACTGAAACAAAACTAGAATTCTTACGTCCTTTTGGATTGTTTTCAACTGATAACATTGAAATAAAATTCTCTTCTCCAAAAATACTGTCACAAAGTAATTTTAACGTTGCCTGTTCATTATCATCAATGCTTATAAATATTATTCCGTTGTTAGCTAATAGAGACTTAGCCAGTAAAAGTCTATCATTCATAAACGAAAGCCATTTACTATGTCTAAACCCATCGTCCAATGCAACCATCATATCATCATAAACAAAATCTTTCTTACCAGTATTATAGGGCGGATCAATATAGATAACAGTAATCTTGCCTTTATGTGTCTTTTCAAGCAATTTTAAACTATGCAGATTATCGCCCTCAATCAAAAAATTGTATTTTCCTCCTGGCGCCATACATATTTCGCGTTCTTTCACTTCCGTAAAAACCGGAATATTATCACGCATCATTACATCAACTGCTTCCTCATGCTCTTCCCATACAAGTCCATAGCGTTTTGATACCAGTTCTTTTTCAATCTGATTAATTGCAATTAACGACTCATCATCACTATGTTGTTCTTTTAAAGTTTCCAAAAACTCTATCATTTTATCCCGACGGATTTTAGACAAATTGCTCATACGTTTCTCCTGTTCTATACTTCATATTCCTGCTTTTCCTTTTTACTTAAACATAAATAGTTCAGGTAACACTTCTGACATTTTTCCTTACTACATTTTCGTGGCAAATCATTCTTTCGTATATTCGATGCAGCATCTCTAATATCACGGCTTACATTATCAAGTAATCCTTCTGTTACTCTCTGACGTTCACTTTCAGAATTATCCAAATTATAAATCTCCAGATAATCTGCAATTTCCCCAGTTAGTTTCTGATAGCCCAATGCATATATTTTTAACTGTTCTGCATTAATACACTCTGTAACTTCTCGACTAGCCGTTTTAAAATCAACGATATAAGTTTTTTCTTCACCGGATATTTCACGACGCTTCACCAAGTCAATTCGTCCATTTACCTTTATTCCATCTCCCATATCCAGTTCAATATCAGCTTCCGCCATTGTTATATTTGCAAAATCGTCCTGATTTTTAGTTACATATCCAGCTATGGATTTTTTTGCACCTTCCAACATATTGTCTTGTAGCTTAGGATTTGCATAAGGTAAGTAAAAGCTGTCATTCACAATCTGTTCAATATCCTCAGATGACAATGTTTCTCCACTTAAGAATCTTCTATGTATGTTCATCACAATCTCATGCATTGCCTTACCATACCCTAACGCCGGTACAATAGGTTGTACAAATCCGTAAAACATCGACAGCTTAAAACGGTACGCACAATCAAAGTAATCCTGTAATATAGAAAAGTTTAGATTGAGTGGAGCTGCATCCTCACTCATAGGTGGAATATGGTCACTTGTATATACCATTTTTTCATCAAAGCCAAGCATATATGGAGATTCTTTCGCTTCTACCATAAACTCTGATACTTTCTTCTCTCTTGTATTCCCAGGAGATCGGGTTAGGAATAAAAATTTCTTTGCACGTGTAATAGCAACATAAAATAACTTACGTTCTTCTTCTATGCCTCCTGCAAACCGATCTGCATTTGGAATCCAATCTTTATCTATCACATGCCAAATACTCTTGCCTCCCATCTTTGCAGACGGAAAGTTATTATGATTCATCTGTGGAATAAAGACCGCAGTAAACTCCAATCCTTTGGATTGATGCACTGTCATAATATTCACCGCATCCGGTCTAATATATGTATTCGCAATATGTCCTTCTGGATAATATCCATCCGCGGTGTATTTTAAGAAATTGCAAAAGCTACTAAGCTTGTTAGCCGGTATTGTGGTGTAATAAATCGTTTCGAAATCATTAATTACCTGACTAAACTTTCCTAAATTATATAAAATAATCTCTGATGAATTGCTCTCATCTACAATTGATATTCTACGTAAAAAATCATGATATACCTTCTGTAATACAAACTCTCCATAGAATTTTTTGGATTTTACATCAATTACATTTAGCGTAGCAATTGCTTCTGCTATTTCCTTCTCATCTAAATCATAATCTATATTTTTCCAAAGCTGAAATAATTCCATCATTCCGATTGTACCGGCAAGGTAATCAAATATTCCCTTTGCCGCCTGACATTCAGCAGTGCTAAACAATTCATTTACGCCTTCAATAATGTACGGTATCTCATATTCGTCAAACATTTTGGCAATATCAGGTCCGTGCTTACGTTTTCGAAGCAGAACAGCCACCTCTGAATATTTAACACCCGAATCATGTAATGCCTTTATTCGCTTCGCAATGAATTCATATTCTTCATCACACTCATTAAACTCCCTATAAACCGTATCGCCTTCTTCGTATTTTACAAGCTTCCCAGATTCCATTACCTTCGGTAAACGCTTCTCATTATTTACAATAACACGCTTTCCAATATCGACAATCGCTTCTGAACTCCTATAATCTGTTCCCAAAACAATATACTTATTGATTCCATATCTTTCTCTAAAAGTGAGTATATTCTCTGGATCACTTCCTCTAAACTGATAAATCGTCTGATCATCATCACCAACTATACACAGATTGCATCCACCTTGCTTGATAAAATGAATTAACCTTTCTTGTATTGGGTTCGTATCCTGATACTCATCTACTGTCAGATACTTTATCTTATTCAAGATGATATCAGCGAAATTCTTATTGTTCTCCAACTGATTAAGCATCTCCTGCATAATCAAAGAATAGTCAAAATAATTCTTTCTATAGAATGTGTCTTTGTATTTATCAACTGCAGCTCTTGTTTTTTCATCCCACTTGTCTCTTTCAAACCAATTTTCATTTAATGTACTAATTACACTCAAGAATAAATTGGTCTCTGTATATATTTTCAACCCCAAATCCGGCATACCACAGAAGTTATAATTTTTCTCAATATATAGCTTCGTCTTAATTTCATCTAAAACTGTAAATTTCTGGAACTGAACAATATATTCCTGTAACATCTTCAAGCAGAAACCATGTATTGTACCAATATACATATTGGCAAAGCCCTTCGTATTTCCCAACACTGCTTCACCATATTTATAAACCCTGCTCTTTAATTCTTCTGCTGCTTTCTCCGTAAATGTAAATGCAACAATATTCTCAGGCAAAATATCTGGATTTGATTTTAAAATATTAATTATTCTACGGGTAACAACACCGGTTTTACCGGCACCTGCACACGCAATAATTTCTAAGTCCTCATCAATCGTTTTTACCGCTTCAATCTGATTATCAGACAAATTTTCAAACAAATCCATAAGTGTTCTCTCCTTTATCAACCTATACTAATAATTACCCTCTAGCGCATTAATATAGCTTACCATATTAGCTGTCCCTTTTTACGGACTCAATCCTCACAATATCATCAAACCCACATTTTAATTCAACACATATCCTCGCCAGTATATCCAACGATACCTGCTGATCATTATTCATCTTCGTAAATGTGCTTGGTGCAATTTGTGTTCTTTTTCTTAATTCAGTTTTCGTCATATCCCTATCAATCAATAGTTTCCATAATGGCTTATAAGATATTTTCACCTGATTTTCTGACATGTTCTTTCCTCCGATTTATCACACCAAATAGTCCTTTTTTCTCAAAAATAATTATATCATCTATCTTTCATATTTACAATTATAACTTTTGAGTTCTCGAAACATAGAAACTTCCTGATTATGTCTATTTTTCGTATGCATCACAATAGGAATATTGTGAAGAAACTCATCATTAGTACATAGACAAAGCAGAGGAATTATCTCCCTCTGCCCTTATTCCACTGCTTCTCCTGTTCCATCTCATGCATCTCATTCCTGCTTACTGTCTCATCATATATTTTCTGATATTCCTCATACAGTTGATTCCCATCAAGTTTCACCCCCAATTTATCCAGCACACTCATAAAAAGCTTCAAATTACCACCAGCATCACTTACATCGAACTTAAAAGCATCTGCTTTCACTGATGTTTTCAGGTACTTATATGGCCCACAAGCTGTAAGCTCGCTTGCTATTTTATCTGCCTTATCAGCCACAATACTCTTTCTAGCAACATCTGCTAACCGCATCGCTTCCTCATATAACCCATCAAAATCGGTTTTGTATCCATTTTGTTTAAAGAAGCTATTCAATTTCTCATATACTTCCATTACATCATCATTTCCATTAATCCCGACTATTTGTATTCTTTCTTCATCAGAACTAGCCACATAATCCGCATACGAATAAAATGATTTGTCTTTTACATTAATCTCCGCCACTACATCTTCCATACTGATTGTAGATTTCAATTTGCTGCTATGCGCTTCCTCTGTATTTTTTTCGTACGATTCTTCTCCGTTATCCCCTCTGCATGTCCGTATAGCCGCATCAGAATAGACTTCACTATACGACTTTTCTCCAGCATACTCTAAATCATCTCCATACATATCATCCGTAACAGCCTTCCCCTGTTTTCCCTCAAGAAATGCCGCATCTGTAACCGAAACTCCTACTTCTGTTCTTTCCACTTCCATCACATCAACTTCATCCGTGTGTCCTTTATGAACTGCCATTCCTTTCCTCTGAGGTATCACAATTTCTTCCTCATCAATAAGTTCTCCCATCTCCGGCACATCGTGATACGCAGTATACAGATTTTCCTTTATCGCCATATCTACCAGACCTATCTGATTTTTTGCCTCTTTCTTCTGCTGCTTCAGCAAATCCAGCTCTTTCTGCATATCCACATGCCACAACTGATAATTCCGATACTGTTCGTCCGTCTTGATTGCTCGCTTTTTACCGGAACTAAGCCTATAAATCTCATGCTGCCTGTCATCAATCTCCTTCATTTTCTTTTCCTGTTCACTTCTATAATCCAGCAAATCAGAAAAGTCTCTGATATTATTATCCACCAGCATCAAATACTCATCCTGTAACTGGTGAAACCTCTTCAAATCCTCTGCGTACTTTACTGCATTGACTTTAAACCTGTTCTGCTCCACCATACGAAGTCGGTACATCTTGGCATAGTATTTCTTCTGGAATTCTGATAGATTTGTGCGTTTCAAATACCGAATATTCTTAGAATAAAAATGTGGATGCACCATCCAAGGCATATCCACATAATATCTAATCTTATTCTCTGAAAACATTTCATCCATTTTTGCAAGGCTGTGATAATATCTGTATCCCGGAGCCTGCACCTCCATCCACACACCTGACTTAAATATATAGCCCAGTCTTCTCATCAGATATTTGAAATGTTCAACATCTCCAGCGGCATAAGCACACATCTGTGCGTCACGCAGGATAATTTCTTTCATTGACATTTCTTTTTCCCATTTATCCCTGCTGATGTTCTTTGGGTTTTTACTATATTCCGCAGGTATAATACCAAGTCCCAACTCTTTGCAATACTTATTCGTAATCGGTTGCAAATGATTCTTCCAGTTTCCTTTAGGCGAATTATACTTTTTCCCGGTTGTTATACTCACACTGTTCCATATCAAATGGCCATGCATGTGTTCCCTGTCTGTATGAACCGCAAATACAGCTTCATAATCTTCCCCAAGTACATCCTTCGCAAAATGTTCCAATACATACATTGCCTGTTCTGCCGTAACTTTCTCCTCCGGAGAAAACGAAATAATCACATGATAGCCTTGTCTGTTACCTGTCTTGTGAAATATATTCTTTGTTTCTACCATTTGCTCAAATGCTGTATCCGGCAGGCAGTTGATACTGCCCACCAAAACACATTCTTCTGTCTTGTCTGGATTTTGGATATATCGCAAAGCATTTTCCAAATGCGATGCCGGATTTCTGCCTTTTGATTCCTTAATATTCAGAATCTTTGTAATCGCCATGTTTCCAACACCTCCCCGAATAGGCTTTTGATTTCATCAAGGCTTCTCTGCAACTTATCGATATCTCTGAAGTACAGTTCTCCTTGTGTATTCCCAAGCTTAACAGCCTGATTGATATTATTTGCAATACCGGAAAAAATCCTGATAACTCTTGCCCTGTCCTCTGGATATCTAAAATCAACATTACCACCTAAGCGAATTAATTCCCGCACATATTCGCTTACAGTTTTTCCACTTTTTCTAACTGCTGCATCCAGAATATCCATATCCTTCTCCGACATTTTCACCGAAATCTTATAGTCTTTCCTATCAGACTTGTATCTTCTCTTTCCATCTGCCATAATCAAATCCCCTTTCGTGTCTTAAAAATATTGTCTTAAACCAATTTCTTTTTATCTGTCCCATTGCTCTTTCATCCTTTCCAAAAGTAGTGTTCACTGGTTTTGCAAGATGCGGAAAAGGTCGGACCTTTTCCCGAAAAATATATAAACGCCCTCAGCGTTTACATCATTTTCCGTCTTGGCAGGAGCACCTGCACCCAATATAATTTACTGCTATCACACTTGATAGCAGGTATTATGATATAGATATCTTTCCGGCACTTTTTGATAGCACTACACCATTTCAGTTTTCTTTGCTATCATAAGTGCCTGTTTTGATATATTTTCACCTAATTATGATAGCAGCCACGCTATCACGAGAAAAAGCTATCCAAATCCAGCATGTCATTTGCTTCAACATCTTTTTCCATGCCATTTTCATTCTCACAGGCTTCTTTCGTTACTCTTTCAGCAGCAGATATTACATTTGTTGTTTGTAAATCAGACGCATGTGAAGCAGGCAAAGGATTTGTAGTTTGACCTGTTTGAATTCCAATAAGGTACGATGCAATAATCTGAGGAAGCTTTTCATCAATGATTGTTTCAACCGCTCCAGCTATTCTTTCAATGAGCGGTTCTTCCCAATCCTTCCTGTCAACTGTCGGACATTCTTCATTTAGTTCCATATCCCCAAGAAGATTGATTGCTGAAATTATGAAATCCTGTATGGAAGAATGTTTTTCAGCATTAATCTTCTGAAGAATGTCAAACGCCTTTTGATGCTCAGGATTATCTGAATAGAATCTGACAATTTTCTGTTCCTTCTTCTTCATTGTCTCACCTGCTTTCACTTCCCAGTTATCCTGCTATTCCAAGTTTCTTCTTTTTCAATGCTACATAACAGAAATACTCATAGCCCTTTGCATTTGCATTGATGTCAAAGTTGAATGTGATTCTGCTTCTGTCAAAAATGCTGAAATGTTCCAAAAGCTTTGCTCCTCCGCCCAAGACATACAATTTCATTGTCTTTTCATTGTATCCTAAATCAAATATTTTCATGGTCAACTCTCGTACATACTCTCTTGCTGTTGCCTCCATCCAATAATCATACTCCGCATCAATATCTACTGAACGATCCATTAAAAAAGTGTTGATAATCGAATCTGGAACATCTTCCTGAAACTTATCCAACAAGGTCTGATGAATTTTCAAAACACACTGCCTAACTCCAAATAATTCTGTCCACATTTTATTCTCTATTGGTCTACCATCCTGCAAAAGCATTGCATTCATTGTTCCATTTCCTATATCTACGATCATGTTTAATCCTTTAAAATCCGGTAAGTTTTCGGCAACGGCTGCATAACATTGTGGCATAACACTACACCCTTCTATTTCTACTTCAAATATTCTTCCTTTGTACACAAATGTAATTTCAGAATTCTGAAGCATATATTCCTTGAACGACTCTTTTTGTGAATCCATCCATTTAAGTGGGACTCCAACTGCAAGGTGAACCTTTTCACATCTGATATTTCTCAGATATAATTCCTTTGCTATTGCTGCAATCGTAAGAATATAAAAATCATTATCCACTACTTTATCTTTTGTATAATTTTTATGCCCCTGATCCAGCACATAATATTTGCCACCATAATACAAATAATCTGTGCTCATTACAGGCTCTGTATCTCTCTCCACAAATCCATTACTGAATACTGTATTAGCTGTTTTTATATTTCCATAACCATGATCCACAGCCAAAATCAAAGTTCCGTCAATTCTAAGCTCTCTCATATCACGCTTCCTCCAATCCTTTCTATTCCGTTTCTTTTAAAATAGTTAAAATATGCTTCAATGGCATGAGCATCTCATCAAAATCAATGTCGCTCATATTTTCATCCTGCAAAAACTGCAATTCTTCCAGCATCGCTTCAAGATACATTTGCATTTTTCTTGCAACCTTCTTCCCCGCAACCACTCTCACTTCATGCTTTAATAAGCACTGTATAATATAATCCTGCTTGGAAAGACCACTTAACGCAACTTTCACATTAAGCTCCTGCGCTTCCTCCGGTGACATACGAAATGCCACCACTACATTTCTCCATCTGTTTTTTGCATCTAATCTCTTTTCGCTCATTTGATTCATCTCCTACCCAGGGGATGCAACCACATCCCCTTGTTTTTATCCCGCAAGATACTTTTGTATATTAAGAATCTTATTATCGTTCTCGATTGATTCTTCTGACGTTACTTTTTCTTCAATAACCTCATTTACCGCAACATCTTCCACAACTTCATCTTGCACACCATCTTCATAGCTTGCGTTGACCTCATCCAATTTATCTGCCATAGCCACCTGCTTTGACGGAAACAAATGCGAGTAGCGATACGTTATATCTATACTCTCATGGCCAACTCTGTCAGCAATTGCCACAGCTGAAAATCCAAGGTCGATCAAATGTGAAATGTGACTGTGACGAAGATCATGAATTCGAATCTTCTTTACTCCTGCAAGCTTTGAGCCTCTCTCCATCTCGTGGTGGAGAAAACTTTTTGTCACCTGAAAGATTCTGTCTGTAGTTTCCTGGTCATAAAGCATTGCAAAATAATCCTGCATCTCCTCCGACAAAAACTTAGGAAGTTTTATCGTTCGATTGCTTTTTGGAGTCTTGGGTGTTGTAATAAAATCCTGCCCCTGCAACCTCTGATACGATTTATTGATACGGACTGTATTCTTATCAAAATCAAAATCCTCCGTTGTAAGAGCTAGTAACTCACCTAATCTCATTCCAGTCCAATACAACATTTCAAATGCATAAAATGATATAGGCTTATCCACGATTGCATCAGAAAACTTTTTGTACTCCTCGGTAGTCCAGAAAAGCATTTCCTTATTTTCCTCTTTTCCCATATTACCCGCCTGTCTCGCCGGGTTTGATTTCAGATTATAAAATCTGCAGGCATGGTTAAAAATTGCACTCAGCGTATTATGCATGGTTTTTCTGTAAGTCTGAGAATAACTCTCACCATTTTCATATCGAAATCCTACCATCTCGTTCTGCCACTTTCTCACATCTCCTGCTGTAATCTCATTCATCTTCAGATTTTTGAAGTACGGCAAGATTTTTGTCTCCACAATGTGTTCCTTGGTAAGCCAGGTATTGAGCTTAACCCGATTCTTCACATCTTCTGTATATAACTTCCAGAACTCTCCGAATGTCATATCCAAATTATTTTCCTGACGAATCTTATAATTACGCTCATAATCCAAAGCTTCCCTCTTTGTTGCAAATCCTCTTTTCTTTATTTGCTTATTTTCCCCAGTCCAGTCCTTGCAATAGAATTTGACGAACCAGGTACCAGTCTTACTATCCTTATATGCTGGCATACTCATCATCTCCTTTTCCTATTGCCGGTAGGACATCATAAGTCCCGCCGGCTTTGTGTTCTAATACTTTTTGTTGTTACACAGCATCTGTCATTCCATAAAATCGCTCTTCAAAATACTTACGACTAATCTTGCCACGAATAACTGCATAGCCTTTTTCTTTCAGTTCATCATTCAACTGTCGCATAATGTTATAAGCAGCCGATTTGGAAATGCCAAGTATCTGCATCACATCATCTACTTTTAAAAACTTCTCATTCATGCATTCTGCCTCCCTTCTTCTTGTGTTTAAATACAGAGATTTATGAACTGTCACAATAACTGCTGCATAAATTCTGTATTATGTATTTGTCTGTAGGAATTGTAAGTATGTTTTTCCGTTCAACCGTCTACATTCCATAACATTCAAAAATGTTGGCGTTCTCATATCGGCTCTGCTGGTGTTCCAACCAGCCTCATTACCTGAAAGAATATTTCAGATAACACCGCCCGCTCCTGCTCGAGGTATTCAGTCCACTTAGGGGAGTGTCTTCATTTGCTCGCTTCTTGAAAGGTCCTGGCAAATGTCTGTTAGTATTCCGATATCGCTCATTCAATTTTTTCAATACCATATAGTATAGATAAATAGATTGTGATTATTCTATACCATGTCGTATTGAATTGTCAAGTAGTTTTTCTAATATTTGGGTATAGAAAAACTTTTCATTTTATTTTTTTCGTGTTATACTCTATTTAAAAGTTCATAACACATCTAAATGGAGGGAACTACACTATGACAATAGGTGAAAGAATAAAGAAAATACGGGTATTCCGCAAAATGACAATGGATGACCTGGGTGGTGCTCTCGGTTTTGAGGGAAAGAATATGTCTGTTCGCATCTCTCAATACGAAACCGGTGCCCGCATTCCGGGTGATGATATGATTCAAAAGCTCGCCGACGCATTGCACTGTAATTACAAAGCAATCTCTGACTACAGTTTAGGTGCTGCGGAAGATATTATTGAAACACTCTTCTGGCTCGAGGAAAGTGCCTCTTCTCTTCCTGCACGAGGAAAAGGGACAAGATTTCCTGAGTACACCGCACCCGGTAATCTGATTCACTTAACCGCAATGACACCATCAAAACCTTCTGAAACAGCAAAACCAACTTATAACGAAGATGATTATGACTGCGCAGGTGCACCCATTGCATTAACTTTTGAATATGGATTGGTAAATGACTTTTTGTCAGACTGGTGTGAAATGAAAACGAAATTAAATAATGGAGAGATTTCTCCAAATGAATACTTTGAGTGGAAAATCACATGGCCTCATGCGTAAATACTATTATTCATGCACAGCTCACTTTAGTACCAAAATAGTACCAACAAGCAAAAAACAAGCTCGCAAATGCCCATTTTATAGGCTTTTGCGAGCTTTTGAAAATTATTCAAACTCAATCGTTCCCGGTGGCTTACTCGTCAGATCATAGAATACTCTATTGACTCCTTTCACCTCGTTTATAATTCGGTTCATGACTTTATTCAATACTTCGTATGGAATTTCTGCTGCCTCGGCTGTCATGAAATCGATTGTCTTTACAGCTCTGAGGGCTACTGCATAATCATATGTTCTGAAATCTCCCATAACTCCTACACTTCGCATATTTGTCAGTGCTGCAAAGTACTGGTTAATATCACGATCAAGTCCAGCTTTTGCAATCTCTTCTCTGTAGATTGCATCAGCGTCCTGAACAATTCTTACTTTCTCAGCTGTTACTTCTCCGATAATTCGGATTCCAAGTCCCGGTCCTGGGAATGGCTGACGAAATACCAGGTTTTCTGGAATTCCAAGTTCAAGTCCAGCTTTTCTTACCTCGTCCTTAAACAGGTCGCGGAGCGGC
>ENA-OQKF01000459-OQKF01000459.1-human-gut-metagenome-genome-assembly--contig:-NODE-459-length-26028-cov-6.481989_pt1 | contig 26028 bp, 23 predicted proteins | sample MGYA00242617_ERZ504784 | MGnify/ENA primary metagenome ERZ504784 (study PRJEB26092, sample SAMD00036364) | human gut metagenome | host: Homo sapiens | study: EMG produced TPA metagenomics assembly of... | reverse complement strand
GGTCGGCCTATGCAAAGGGCTTGTTGAGGTGGTCGTTGGCCCCGGGGTCCAAGCCCAGCACCGTGTGCTCGTCCTCGCCTTTGGCGGTGAGCATCAGCGCCGGAATGGCATGTCCCCGGTCCCGCATGCGGCGCAGCACCTCCAGCCCATCCACCTTGGGCATCATGATGGCCAGGATCAGGGCGTCGTAATTCCCGCCCTCCAGATAGTCCAGCGCCTCCGCGCCGTCGTATACCACGTCCACCGCGTAGTGGTTCCGCTCCAGCAGGGCGGTCACCGCCCGGGAAAGGGACCGCTCATCCTCCGCCAATAAAATGCGCACACCGCATCCCTCCTTTTGTTCTGATGGCATTCTGCCGCATCTACCTTAAATACAATTAAAAGATAGCACGGTCCCGGGCCGCTGTCAGCAAAAAGTTTTGGGATTTTTAAGTTCAGTTATGGTTTGGATTTTACACTGACTTTACCATTCCAACACAAGGAGGATCTCGCAGTGAAAAATGAAACCGTCTTTCAGCGGTATGAATTCAAATATCTGCTGACCAGGGACCAGCAGGCCCGGCTGCTCGCCACCGCCGGGGAGGATCTGCGTCCCGATGTATACAGCCACAGCTCCATCCGAAACCTCTATCTGGACACTCCAGATTTCCGGCTCATCCGCCGGAGTCTGGAAAAACCGGTCTATAAGGAGAAACTGCGCCTGCGCAGCTATGGCCGGACGGAGAGAGACAGCCCTGTTTTTATGGAGCTGAAAAAGAAATACCGCTCCATCGTCTATAAGCGGCGTCTCACCCTGCCCTATGACCGGGCCCTGGATTGCCTCACTGGCGCCTGTCCCTGGCCGGAGACCCAGATTGGCGGGGAGATCCGCTATACCGTGGACTTTTATCCGGATCTGGAGTCCCGGGTCTTTCTCGCCTATGAGCGGGATTCCTGGCTTGCCCCGGAAAGCGGCCTGCGCATCACCTTTGATGACGCCATCCGCTTTCGGACAGAGGAGTTGACCCTAGACTCCGACCCATGGGGCACGGCCCTGCTGGGGCCGGATCAGGTACTGATGGAGCTGAAGGCCCCGGGGGCCATCCCGCTGTGGATGGTACGCCTGCTGACGGAGATGAGACTGTACAAGACCTCCTTCTCCAAATACGGAACGGCCTATCAGCTCCTGCTGGAGCGGGAATGGAAAGGAGGAAAACGGTATGCTTGAGACGATCTTCCGCGGTGTCTTTGACACCCAGCTGACCAACACGATCACCCCCGACGGCCTGGGCCGCGACGAGGATGAGCGCATCGGCAACCTGGTCGGCATCCTGGACGCCGGCAACGGCCACGGCCTGTACCACGCGAACATCAACGTCCTGCGCAAGGAGCAGCTTGAGGACGCCGTCGAGCACCCGGAGAAGTACCCGCACCTGACCGTGCGCGTCTCCGGCTACGCGGTGAACTTCGTCAAGCTCACCAAGGAGCAGCAGCTCGACGTGATCTCCCGTACCTTCCACCAGGGTTCGGTCACCGACTGACAGACGGTGACGACCGGACGATGAAGGGGGCGAGGCCGACCGGCTTCGTCCCCTTCTCATATGGTCGGGCAGGACGGCGCGCTTGGGAATCCGCGTGACGATCCTCACACGACATGAAGTCCATAGCGGGCGGACGCCGCGCAAAACGTTTGTAGTATGGAATACAGGAAGTACTTTCAAGGAGGACGATGATGTCTGATATCGCGCAATTCCGCACCACACGGCCGCATATGCTCAAAGCGTCGAAGGAATACGCCTCGCAGACCCTGATGGGAGGGCTTTCCGGCTTCGAATCGCCCATCGGCCTCGATAGGCGCGACCGCATCCACGCGCTCAAAAGCGGCGACATCGGCTTCGTCCACTCGTGGGACATCAACACGTCGGTCGATGGCCCGGGCACGCGCATGACCGTCTTCATGTCCGGATGCCCCCTGCGCTGCCAGTACTGCCAGAACCCCGACACATGGAAGATGCGCGACGGGCAGCCCGTATACCTCGACGCCATGATCAAGAAGGTTGACCGGTACAAGGACCTGTTCAAGGCCACGCATGGCGGCATCACGTTCTCCGGCGGCGAGTCGATGATGCAGCCGGCGTTCGTCTCGCGCGTGTTCCACGCGGCCAAGGAGATGGGCGTGCACACCTGCCTCGATACGTCCGGCTTCCTCAACACCAACTACACCGACGAGATGATCGACGACATCGACCTGTGCCTGCTCGACGTCAAGTCGGGCGACGAGGAGACCTACCACAAGGTCACCGGGGGGCTGCTGCAGCCCACCATCGACTTCGGACGGCGGCTGGCGAAGGCCGGCAAGAAGATCTGGGTGCGGTTCGTGCTCGTGCCGGGGTTGACCGACTCGGAGGAGAACATCGAGAACGTGGCCAGGATCTGCGAGAGCTTCGACGGGGCCGTCGAACACATCGACGTGCTGGGATTCCACCAGCTCGGGCGCCCGAAGTGGCATGAGCTGCGCATCCCGTACCCTCTTGAGCATCAGAAGGGCCCGTCCGCCGCGTTGAAGAAGCGTGTGACGGAGCAATTCCAGTCGCACGGATTCGTCGTGTACTGATAGGGAATCGTTCTCTGCGGTGTCGGACTCGAAAACCTACACAATCTTGCGTGTGGAAATACCGTAAAATCTTCGACGACACCGTAGCCTGTATATATGGCTGAAATCTTCGCGTTTCCGAGGGGCTCCGCAACGATGCGGCACCCGGACGCCGACATGCCTGAACGCCCGGTCGGCGTGCCGGACGCGGTCTGGTCGGCGGTGGAATCGGTGCGTTCCATGCCACGGGTGACGGGCATGCGCTACCGTGAGCTTCCCGTGCCCTCGACGCTGGCCGACTACGGCATCGGCGTGGAAATGGAATGCGTCGCGGATGACGACTCCCGTTCGTTCGGCGACGCCCACATGGCCTCGGGCTGGATCATGCTGCTGTACGTCGAGCGCGAACGCGAGGACTGGCACTCCCATTGGCGTTGCGTCGCCTACGCGCAGCTGCCGTTGCCGTCCGACGAGAACGATGGCCTCGCCCCGAGCATGTACTGGGACGGGATGTGCTCGTTCGTGGATGACGCCTCCTTAGGTGACGTGTCGGGTACGGTCACCGTCACGCAGAACACGTCGTTCGGACTCGCTCAGGAAGGAACCGCCGGCTGCGAGATGCGTGTCTCATGGACACCCCTTGCTAGCATGGATGGCGGTTTGGACGCGGGCGGCCAGGTGCAGTGCTGGGCGCGATTCGTGCAGTCCGCCAGCGAATGCGAGGAGGAGCCGTCAGTTGACCGATGAGCCGAGGCTGCAGACGCAGCCGCGAGGTGGTGTTCCGGATGTGACCGACACACTTGAAGGATTTCGGGAGGTATGCGACCGTCTGGCCGGGGCGGCCGGGCCGTTGGCCGCCGACGCGGAACGCGCCTCCGGATTCCGGTACGGCCATGAGGACTGGCTGGTGCAGTTCAAGCGCGAAGGCGCCGGCATAGTGCTGCTCGACCCCGTCGCCCTGACCCGCGCCGGTGCCGACTGGGGCATGTTCAACGACGCGGTCGGCGATGCCGTGTGGATATTACACGACTCGTTGCAGGACCTGCCCGGATTCGCCGACATCGGCCTGACGCCGCAGACCCTGTTCGACACCGAGATCGCCGCGAGGATGCTGGGGTTGCACCGGTTCGGTCTCGCCGCGGTCACCGAGCATTATCTGGGCGTCACGCTCGCCAAGGAGCATTCCGCCGCTGACTGGTCATATCGGCCGCTGCCGAGGGACTGGCGCAATTACGCCGCATTGGACGTCGAACTGCTGATTGAGCTGCGCCGGAAGATGCAGCGCGAGCTGAAGGTGCAGGGCAAGGACGGATGGGCCGATGAGGAGTTCCGGTATGCGCTGCAGACCGGCATGGGACCCAGACGGGAGCATCCGGTGCCCTGGCTGCGCATATCGCACATCAACACCGTCAGCCAGGACCACCAGGGCCTCGCCGTGGCCAAGGCGATGTGGGAGAAGCGAGACGAGCTCGCCCGCGCCTATGACATCGCGCCCGGACTGCTGCTCTCCGACGATTCGATAGTCGAGGCCGCGTCGCGAAAGCCCCGCAACGCCCGCGAATTCAGGATGATCAGGTCGCTCAACGAGCGCGTGCGCATGCGCACCGGCGGCGAGCAGGACAAGATGTTCGAACGGTACGCGCCGATTCAGCGCAAGGTCAAGCCCTCGGTATGGCGAGAGACGATTCGGCGCGCGCTGGAGCTGCCGCCGTCGCAATGGCCGGTGATGCCGGTGCCCGTGGCCGACGAGGAGCATGCGAACGCACCTCGCTCGATGAAGCTCTGGGCCACCAGGCACCCTCAGCGTATGCGGCTGCTGCAAGACGTGCGCAAAGTCGTCTCCCAGATCGCCGACGACACCCGCACCCCCGCCGAAATCATCGTCAAGCCGCAGATCCTGCGCAACCTGTGCTGGACCGACGAACCGCGCAAGCGCGATGTCGCGGAATTCCTCAAATCGCAGGGCGCCCGTGACTGGCAGGTGAATCTCATCGCAGCGTCCGTAAGTCGCGTTATCATGTAGAGGTTGCCTACCGGCAGATGAAGTAGAATAAACGACTTTCAGGAGCGCAAGCGTGAAAATCAGCGTTAGGAATCTCGAACCCACCAAGGTCAAGCTCACCATCACCGTCGACCCGGAGGAGTTCAACCCGTATCTGGATGCCGCCCGCAAGGAGATCGCCAAGCAGGTGAACATCCCCGGCTTCCGCAAGGGCCACGTCCCCGGCAAGATCATCGACCAGCGCATCGGCTTCGCAGCCGTCGCTGGCGAGGCCGTCAACAACGGCGTGCCGGAGCTCTATTCCAAGGCGCTTGAGGAGAAGAAGATCCATCCGATGTCCCAGCCGGAGATTGACGTGCAGGAAGTGCCCGAATCCGCCAAGGACGAGACCAAGCTGAAGTTCACCGCGACCGTCGAGCGTCGTCCCGACATCGAGCTGCCGGAACTTGACGGCCTGGAGATCGACGTGCCCAAGGCCCAGGTCACCGATGAGGACGTGAACAACCGCCTCGAATCCCTGCGCCAGCGCTTCGGCACCCTGGTCGGCGTCGACCGTCCGGCTGCCAAGGGCGACTTCGCGAACATCGACCTCGACGCCCAGATCGACGGCGAGTCCGTCGACTCCCAGGAAGGCGTGAGCTACGAGCTCGGCTCCGGCACCATGCTGGACGGTCTGGACGAGGCCCTCGAAGGCCTGTCCGCCGGCGAGGAGACCTCCTTCAACAGCAAGCTGCAGGGCGGCGAGCACGAAGGCGAAGAGGCGCTCGTCAAGGTCAAGGTCAACTCCGTGAAGACCGAGGAGTTGCCGGAGCTCGACGACGACTTCGCCCAGGACGCCTCTGAGTTCGATACCCTGGATGAGCTCAAGGCCGACGTGCGCAAGGCCGCCGAGCGCGACGCCGAAGGCCGTCAGGCCACCGAGGCCCGCGACGCCTTCATCGCCAAGCTTGAGGAAGGCGCCGAGATCCCGGTGCCGAAGGGCGTCAAGGCCGACATGCTTGAGCAGCAGCTCAAGAACGTGACCGCTGATCCGTCCAAGGCCACCGACGAGCAGAAGGCCGACGCCGAGAAGCAGGTCGTCAAGGAGCTCACCGACCAGATGGTGCTCGACGCTCTGGCCGAGAAGCTGGACGTCAAGGTCTCCCAGGCCGATGTCACCAACTTCCTCGCCTCCATCGCCCAGCAGTACGGCATGGACCCGTCCGCGTTCATCCAGGCCATCGTCAAGAACGGCCAGCTTGGCTCCGCCGTGCAGGAAGTTGGCCGCTCCAAGGGCCTGCTCGCCGGCATGCGCGCCGTCACCTTCAAGTCCGAAGGCGAGACCCTCGACCTGAGCTCCTTCCTCGGCGAGGCCGCTGAGGACGAAGAGTCCGAGAGCGTCGAAGCCGCCTCCGCCGCGGCCGCCGTCGCCGACGAGCTCGCCAAGAAGGACGACGAGAACACCGCCGACGCCGAGTGAGCGTAAATCGCGCGGCATCGTTGCTATCGCGGCGTGCCCGTGATGCAGAATGACTGACTTGACCCGGAACCGCAAAGGTTCCGGGTCAAGTCGTATATACGGTGGGATATGCGCGGTGAGGAGCGGGTGTAGGATGCCGCGGGTAGGCTGACATGGGCGGGTCTCCCGTTCCCGGACGTTCCACTCGCCATCGAAGAGGTGCATCATGGAGAAGACCGACTGGAAGCGCATCGGCTGGCTGACCGCGGCCACGCTGGTGCTCGGCGCGATCATCGGCGCATGCGCCGGCCTGCTGACGCTGCTGCTGTACGGCGTCGAATACATGATGCTCGGATTCATCGAAAGCGAGTTCATTCCCGGCGCGTTCACCGTGCCGGCGGTCCGCCGCATCGCCTCCGTCACGTTGGGACTGGGCGTCGCCGGCGTCATATGGTACCTGCTGCGCACGAAGACCGAGAAGGTGCCGTCCGTCAAGAAGGCGGTGAACGGGGGCCGCATGCCGTTCTGGCAGACCATCGTGCATGTGGTGCTGCAGATATTCATCGTCGGCTCCGGCGCCTCCATCGGGCGCGAGGTCGCGCCGCGCGAGCTGGGCGCCATGCTGGCGCAGCGGTTCTGCGACATCTTCCATATCGGTGACGGCGAAGGCGACGCGCATGGCGTGCTCGATCGCCGCATGGTCGTCGCCGTCGCCGCCGGTGCCGGTCTGGGAGGCGTGTACAACGCGCCGCTGGCCGGCATGTTCTTCGCGGTGGAGATACTGCTCGTCGACGTGACGTTGGAGAAGGTCGCATTCGGATTGGGGATGTCTGCGACTGCGGCGTTCGTCGCGACCGCCATCAAAGGCGAGCACATGTTCTACGACATCGGCGCGATGCAGATGAACAGCACGCCGAGCCTGATGCTGTTCGCGCTGCTGTGCGGAACGGCGTGCGGCGTCGTCGGCGCACTGTTCCGCAAGGGCTCGCAGTGGGCCGAATCGCACAAGCCCACCGGACGGTCGCTGATGTGGCAGATGCCGATCGCCGGATTGGTGACCGGTCTGGTCTCTATCGTCGTGCCGCAGGTCATGGGCAACGGGCGTGCCGCGGCGCAGCTCGGCTTCAGCACATTCATCCCCGAAACGGCCGCCACCTCCGGTGCGGCACAATCGGCCGCGTCCGCAGCGGCCTCGCCATGGACGTTCCTCGCCGGCTCGGACGGCGCTCCGGGCTCGGTCGTCAACGCCGGGACTCCGCTTGAACTGAACCGGCTATGGATGTTGCTGGGCGTGCTGGCGCTCACCTTCGTGGCCAAGGCGCTCGTCACGCTGATGACCATCCGCTCCGGCGCATCGGGCGGCGTGCTTCAGCCCGGCATCGCCTTGGGATCCACGCTGGGTACGATGCTCGGACTGCTCTGGCTGTTCGTCTTCCCCGTAGATTCGGTCACCGCGTGCGCCCTGATCGGGGCCGCCGCGCTGCTCTCCGCATCCCAGCAGGCTCCGCTCATGGCCATGTGCCTGGTCATGGAACTCACCGAGGCTCCGATCGAGTTCTTCGTGCCGGTCGGCCTGGCCGTGGCGGCATCCGCCTTCGTATCGTCCAGGCTGCTGCACAGGTTGGGTTGATTGCTGCTCTCATTAGAAAATGTCCTGAAATAGCAAACATGGTTCGATATTTCAGGACATTGACTACAGATTAGCCATGAGGACTTATCCATACATTGTTGAAGAGCATCGTGCTCTCATCTCATGATGTGGTCTCTTGGCAGGCATGTTGCAATGATGAATTGAGTGTTGGGCGTTGATTCATCACCGTGGTAATTCTCATTTGATCAGAAAAAGTGGCCATCTTCGGTTCTCTGGGGGTATGCGAAGATGACTTCGCTCCTACTGTCGATAGTGATTGAATCGATATCGTGTTGGGTGAAAGATACGGTAGTGCGCAAAACCTCGGGCACTGCCGACATGGAAGGACGGCAAATTGATTTTCAATAGAGCAAGTATTCCGCCCCCCCGCTATGCGGGTAGCCGAAAAGGGCGGTGCAGGGCGCTGCCGTCGGTTCGGGCAGGTAGAGTGAATTGCTGTAACGTATTGTGAGACACAACATACTGTGAGTCAAGGAGATAAGGTGGCAGATTTGCTGACATCATCCCCGGTGATGGCGGACGGCGACATGCCGTCGATGCCGGATCCGATTTTCAATCGTCTGTTGAAGGACCGCATCATCTGGATGGGTGAAGAGGTCAAGGATGACATGGCCAACCGCATTTGCGCACAGATGCTCATGCTGGCCGCGGAGGACCCGAAGAAGGACATCTGGCTGTATATCAACTCGCCCGGTGGCTCGATTACCGCAGGCATGGCCATCTACGACACCATGCAGCTCATCCAGCCCGACGTGGCGACCGTCGGCCTGGGCATGTGCGCGTCGATGGGCCAGTTCCTGCTGAGCTCCGGCACCAAGGGCAAGCGGTTCCTGACCTCGCATGCCCGCGTGCTGATGCACCAGCCGTCCGGCGGCATTGGCGGCACCACCACCGACGTGCGCATCAACGCCGAGCTCATCATGGACATGAAGAAGACCATGAGCGAGCTGACCGCCGAACAGACCGGCCACACGGTGGAGGAGATCTACCGCGACAACGAGTACGACCACTGGTTCACCGCCACCGAGGCGCTGGAGTACGGGTTCGTGGACAAGATCATCACCACGCACGATTCGATGACGAAGGGAGAATGATCGAAATGGCATCCGAAGAAGCTCAGTTCGCAGCCCGCGCCGACCGTCTCGCCGGCCCGCGCGGCGTCGTCGGGTTCATGCCCGCAGCAGCCCGCGAGAGCGCGCTGCGCGGCGGCGCGGCCGTCTCGCCGCAGAACCGTTACGTGCTTCCGCAGTTCTCCGAGAAGACGCCGTACGGCATGAAGACGCAGGACCCGTACACCAAGCTGTTCGAGGACCGCATCATCTTCATGGGCGTGCAGGTCGACGACACGTCCGCCGACGACATCATGGCCCAGTTGCTTGTGCTCGAATCGCAGGATCCGAGCCGTGACGTGATGATGTACATCAACTCGCCTGGCGGCTCGATGACGGCCATGACCGCCATCTACGACACCATGCAGTACATCAAGCCCGACGTGCAGACCGTCTGCCTCGGTCAGGCTGCCTCCGCCGCGGCGATCCTGCTGGCCGCCGGCGCCAAGGGCAAGCGCCTGATGCTGCCGAACGCCCGCGTGCTCATCCACCAGCCGGCCATCGACCAGGGCTTCGGCAAGGCCACGGAGATCGAGATCCAGGCCAAGGAGATGCTGCGCATGCGCGAATGGCTGGAGAACACGCTCGCCAAGCACACCGGACAGGATGTCGAGAAGATCCGCAAGGACATCGAGGTCGATACGTTCCTGACCGCCCAGGAAGCCAAGGATTACGGCATCGTGGACGAAGTGCTCGAACACCGTTCGTGAGGTTCATGAATCTTCACAAGTGGATACCCCCGTCGCCGTCAGGCCGGGGGTATCCTCGTAACAGTGCGCATAACGGGACGCATAGTCGAAGGAGAGCTGCATGGGGCGCGTGGTGAGTTACAACGAGGACGTGCCTCGGTGCACGTTCTGCGGCAAGACCGAGCATCAGGTACGCAAGCTGGTCGCAGGCCCAAGCGCGGCCATCTGCGACGAATGCATCGAGCTGTGCGTCGACATCGTCTCGGAGGAACGCCAGCACAGCGCCGATGTCAACGCCCTGACGCTGCCCAAGCCCGCCGAGATCAGCGCCTATCTCGACCGGTACGTCATCGGGCAGAGCGCGGCGAAACGCACGCTGTCGGTCGCCGTCTACAACCATTACAAGCGCGTCAACATGGAACTGCACGAATCGGCCGGGCAGCTCGACGGCAAGAAGCAGGCGCTCGGGCGTCGCCGCCGCACGGATCCGCTCGCCGACGTCGAGGTCGCCAAATCCAACATACTGCTGCTCGGCCCTACCGGCGTCGGCAAGACGTATCTTGCGCAGTCCCTCGCCAAGGTTATGAACGTGCCGTTCGTCATCACCGACGCCACGACGCTCACCGAGGCCGGGTATGTGGGAGATGACGTGGAGACCGTGCTGCAGCGGCTCATCTCGGCCGCCGACGGGGACGTCGAGAGGGCTCAGCACGGCATCATCTACATCGACGAGATCGACAAGATCGCCAGAAAATCCGGCGAGAACACGTCTATCACCCGTGACGTCTCCGGCGAGGGCGTGCAGCAGGCGCTGCTGAAGATACTCGAAGGCACGATCGCCTCGGTGCCGGTCGAGGGCACACGCAAGCACCGCGACCAGGACACGGTGACCATCGACACGCGCGGCATCCTGTTCATCTGCGGCGGTGCGTTCGTGGGGCTGAGCGATATCGTCGCCGGTAGGCTCGGACGCCACGAGAGCGGCTTCGGGGCCTCCTGGCATGACCATGAGGTCAAGCCCGAGGAACTGCTCGAACAGGTCAGCGCCGACGACCTCGCCGAATTCGGTCTACTGCCCGAGTTCATCGGGCGTCTGCCCGTGGTCAGCGTGCTCGACGAGCTGACCGAGGCCGATCTGGCGCGCATCCTCACCGAGCCCAAGAACGCCCTGGTCAAGCAGTATCGCAAGATGTTCGCCGTCGACGGGGTGGATCTGGCCTTCACGGAGCAGGCGGTGAACGCCATCGCGACGACCGCCATAACGCGCGGGACGGGTGCGCGAGGGCTGCGGTCGATCATCGAGAAGACCCTTGAGGAGACGATGTTCGAGCTTCCAGGCATGGATGACGTGCAGCAGGTGATCGTCGACGCGGCCTCGGTCAGGGGTGAGGGTCTGCCCAAACTGGTCCGTGGGGAACGGCGCCTCGTGGCATGACGGGGACGCGCGCGGCACGTTCGCGACACGCGCGCGACACGCCAAGTTGCTAAAGTCATTACATTGATGTAATTTATTTGAGTTGCCGCAAACAAGACAACATGCGCCAGTAGCCCAGCGGATTAGAGCAGCTGACTACGGATCAGCAGGTCGCAGGTTCGAATCCTGTCTGGCGCACGAGCCGTGAAGTAATTCACGGTTGTGCATAATTCAATATGCGCGGTATGCGCCGGTAGCCCAGCGGATTAGAGCAGCTGACTACGGATCAGCAGGTCGCAGGTTCGAATCCTGTTCGGCGCACAAAAAGCCCTTGAAAGCGAATGCTTCCGAGGGCTTTTCCAATGGATGGGCGCACAGCAGACAGGCGCAACGAGGAGCATCCGCCCACGACCGTGTTCCGGCGCCATCGAATACATACGAGGAGCAGACGTGTACGATTTCCAGTCCGTGGTCGAACGGCGCGGCACCACATCCATCAAATGGCACATGATCGAGGATGACATGGGTGTGGGAAGCGAGGACGTGATCGCCATGTCCGTTGCCGACATGGAATTCAAGCCGGCTCCGGAAATCGTAGAAGCGCTGGTCGAAGCCGCCCAACATGACATCTTCGGATACGATTACGCGACCGACGGGTATTTCCGCGCGCTGACGGCATGGATGAGTCGTCGGCACAACTGGGACATCGACCCGGCCTGGGTGAGCCTGTCGGACGGGGTCATGCCCGCGGTCAACACCGCACTGCGTGCGGTCACCCATCCCGGCGACAAGGTGATCCTGCAAGGACCCGTCTACTATCCTTTCACCGCCGCCGCGGAGCACAACGGCCTGACCATACTCGACAACCGCCTCATCCTAGGTGACGACGGACGTTACGTCATGGATTTCGATGATCTGGAGGCCAAGGCGTCCGACCCGCGGTGCACGGCGCTGATGCTGTGCAACCCGCACAACCCGGTCGGCCGCGTGTGGAGCGCCGACGAGCTGCGTCGTCTGGGCGACATCTGCATCGCCCACGGCGTGACCATTCTGGCCGATGAGATCCATGCGGACTTCGCCTACCCCGGACACGACGTGACGATGTTCGGCACGCTGGGGGAGCGCTACGCCGGCCACTGCTATGAGTTCACCGCCCCGACCAAGACCTTCAACATCGCCGGCCTGCTGTGCTCCAACGTCATCACCGTCAACCCCGAACTCAAGCGGGCGTTCGACGTGGCGGCGGAGAACATCGCCGGCCTGACCGTCAGCCATTTCGGACTCGTCGCGTGCCAGGCGGCATATGAGCGGGCCGAACCGTGGCTGGATGCGCTCATGGGCGTGCTCGCCGACAACCTTTCGCTGCTGCGCGAGTTCGCGGAACGCACGCCTGGACTTCGGCTCATCGAGCCGGAAGGCACGTATCTGGCATGGCTGGACTGCCGCGGTCTTGGCTTCGGTTCGGCGGACGAGCTGCGCGATTTCATGCGCGACCGCGCTCGAGTGTATTTCGACGAGGGCGTGCTGTTCGGCGAGAACGGAGCCGGATTCGAGCGCGTCAACCTCGCCTGCCCGAAGGCGCTGCTTAAGCAGGTGCTGGACAACATCGCCGCAGCCCTGTCACATCGCGCCTGATTTTCGGCAACCGGGATTGCCTCTCGGCCCGCTGGCGGGGCGAGCCGTGAGGCAAACAGCGGGGGTGCCCGACATTATCGCCCCCGCTGGCGGAGGGCTGGCATGCGCGGCATGACTGGGGGTGGTTCTCAGCTCAATGGAACAGCCCGCACTCAGTCCCTACCCATCCGTCCGGCTGATTTGCTCTCATCCCGTGTGCCACACCAGGCGAAAAACACCCCAAAATCGCATGGTGTGGCACAGCAGAGAGCCACACCATGCGATGTGAGCCTTCACATCACGTGGTGTGGCAAAGCACGGGTCGCGGAAACCGCCATTTTCCAATGACCGATGAATGGACCCGGAATCACCCTTGGCCACACCAGCCCCAAAACCCTCAAAAATCGCATGGTGTGGTACAGGCGATAGCCGGATGACGATCGGCGGGGAATCATCCCCACGCCTTTCCCGCGAAAGTCCCATCCGGCGACGAATAGATGGGACTTTCGCCGGATTGGATTGTCCGTCGCCTCCCTTTCCCCGCTCCTCGCCTACAAGCAGCTCTGCTGTTTCTTCACGGCTCGCCTTTGGCCCCTGTGATTGTGGTCTCGCTTCGCTAGGCTCAGCCCGGGGCGTAGAGTGGGATGGGGGTCTGTAAAATGAGGAGTCGGTCTGATGGCACCGAATCCTGACATGTCAGGCATACGTCCGCGTCAGGCTGTTCACTTGGTATGGAATTGAGGGTTCATGAATAGCACGGGTAGGGTTTGGGCCAGGATCCGGCGAATCGCCGCGTCCGATCGTATTTCCGGCCTGATTATGCTCGCGTTCGCGTTTGCTGGTCTGGTTCTGGCTAATCTGCCATGGACGTCGCACATGTTCGAGGCGGTGGCGGAGACGCAGCTGGGCATTCCCGGCACCAACATCATCCTGCCGATCGGGCATTGGGCGCAGGATGGTCTGCTGACGATATTCTTCCTCACGGTCGGATTGGATCTCAAACAGGAGCTGACCACCGGTTCGCTCGCCAATCCGAAAGCCGCCGCCGTGCCCATGCTGTGCGCCGTGGGCGGTATGCTGATGCCGCCGGTGCTGTTCATCACGGTCATCTCCCTGTTCTCCCGGTTCGCGCCGCCTGCGCCGGGAATCGTCACCATCCCGACCGGCGCGGATGTCCCGTTCGCCGAAGCGGCGCAGGGGTGGGCGATTCCCACAGCGACGGACATCGCCTTCTCGCTGGCGGTGCTTGCGTTGTTCGCCAAGGCGCTGCCCGGTTCGATCCGAGCGTTCCTGATGACGCTCGCCACGGTCGATGACTTGCTGGCGATCATCCTGATCGCGGTGTTCTTCTCGTCGCTCAACGCATGGTACTGGTTCATCGGCATCGCCATATGCGCGGCCATCTGGGCGTTCCTGGTGAGATTGCGCCGCGTCCCATGGCTGCTGGTCGCCGTGATAGGCGTACTGGCATGGGTGATGATGTTCGAGGCCGGCGTGCACCCCACGCTGGCGGGCGTGCTGGTCGGCCTGCTGACGCCATCGCGTGAAATGCACGGTGAGAAGTCACCGCGCGCGCAACGCTATGCGAGCAAGCTGCAGCCGTTCTCTTCGCTGCTCGCACTGCCGATATTCGCGCTGTTCGCCACCGGCGTGCACTTCGCCGAGCTGTCCCCGGCGCTGATGCTGTCGCCCGTGGTCGTCGGCATCATCGTGGCGCTGGTGATCGGCAAGCCGCTCGGCATCATGATCACGGCATGGCTGTCCACGCACGTGGCTGGGCTGACGATGGCGAAGGGACTGCGCGTGCGCGACATGTTCCCCGCAGCCTGCGCGTGCGGCATCGGCTTCACGGTATCGTTCCTGATCGCCTCTCTGGCCTACACGAACACGGAGCTGTCTGCGGAAGGACGGTTCGGCGTGCTGATGGCATCCCTGATCGCGGCGCTCATCAGCGGCATCCTCCTGAGCCGTCAGTCCAAGCGGTTCGAGAAGGAGGAGCTGGAGTCGGCGTCGTAACGGAGCTTCTGCTGGTATGTTGGAGACATCCAAGACAAGGAGTGCGTGATCATGTCGAAAACGGATGCGTCGAAGAAAAGCGGCAAGAAAAAGAAGCTGCGTAAACTGGCCGCGCAGAAGCTCGCCCACGCGGCGGCGAACAACGCGCTGAACGACATTATCGCCGCGGCAGGTGCCGAACGAGGGAAATCATCGGCTGCCGGGCGACAGACGGGTGACGCGGCGGTACGCGCCGCCGTCTCCGGCGTTCAGCAGGATGCATCGCCGTTGGGCGACACCTATCACCGGGGCCCGGTGATTCTGCGCGGCCCGATGATTCCGAACGACAACACTACGGCCAACCTGCTCAAACCCAATCAGGAGACCGATTGGCTCCACATGGATCCGTGGCGTGTGCTGCGCATCCAATCCGAGTTCGTCGACGGGTTCGGGGCGCTCGCCGAGCTCGGGCCGGCGGTCAGCGTGTTCGGCTCCGCCCGCACGCCGCGCACCGACCCGGACTATAAGGCGGCGCGGCGCATGGGGCGTGGAATCGCAAAGCATGGCGTGGCCGTCATCACCGGGGGAGGGCCGGGCATCATGGAGGCCGCGAACCGTGGTGCGGCGCTTGCCGGCGGCAAATCGGTCGGACTGGGCATCGAACTACCGCACGAGCAGGGGCTCAACCAATGGGTGAACCTGGGCATGAGCTTCCGCTATTTCTTCGTGCGCAAGACCATGTTCGTCAAATACTCGTCCGGCGTGATCGTATGCCCCGGAGGATTCGGCACATTCGATGAGATGTTCGAGCTGCTGACCCTGGTGCAGACGCACAAGGTCATGTCGATGCCGATCGTCCTGTACGGCACCGAATACTGGCGCGGCCTGTTCGAATGGCTGACGTCGACCGTGCAGGATCACGGCATGATCTCGCCGCTCGACCCGAGTCTGGTACTGATCACGGACGACCCCGACGAGGCCGTGGAAGTGGCGGTCAGCCGGATCGCCTCCTAGCGCTTGACGGCGATGAGCAGGCCGGTGCCGGTCGGAGTCAGAGAGGATTCGAAACGGTCGTCGTCCTGAACCATGTCCAGCAATTGCCGCATGGCCACCGCCTTGTCGCTGCGGTCGGCGGGATTGGGTACACCGCCGTTCGCCTCGTCGCCCTCGAACGCGAGCATGTCGGTGAACACGATGACGCCGTGCTCCCGGAGCAGCCGCGGCGCCTGGGCAAACGTGTCCAAATAGTTCGCCGCATCGCCGGAGACGACGATCAGGTCGTAATCCGTGCCGTTGAGACGCGGCAGAAACACGTTCACCGGCGCGTTCACCGCGCGCAGCGTCGTTTGTGTCGTGTCGGACAGGGCGAAGAACATCTTGCGGATGAGCGCGATTCCCTGCGTCGAGGAATCCACCGCCGTCAACTGGCCGGTACCGTGCAGCGCATCGACAAGCTGGACGATCTCCACGAGTGAGCCGGAGCCGATGGTGATCACCGAGGTGCTGCGCATCATGCATGCCAGCGTATGCAGCAGCTGCGCCTGAGCTGCGGAACCCTGCGCAAGACCGCACTGGGCGGCCTGTTCGCGCGCGTCCAGCAGCGCTTGCGTCTGCCGGGAATAGGCGTGATCCTCGACGTACTCCCATGCCCTGGCGAGATTCGCATATGAGGTCTTATCCATAAACAATCCCCTGAACCGTTGTCGAATGGTGTCTGTTTCGGTCTGTCAGCGCTCTCGGACGCGGGCGACGATCTGCCACATCTCCTCGCCGACGTCGATGCCGCGGGGACAGTGGCGCGAGCAGGCGCGCACGGATTGGCAAGCGGCCACGCCGTCGGCGGTGTCGATGGCGTCCAGTCGCTCGTCGGTTGCGGTGTCCCTCGAATCGTTCACGAAGCGGGAGGCCGAGATCAGGGCCGCCGGCCCAATGAAGGCGTCGCCGCCGGCGTAGACCGGGCAGGCTCCCTCGCACACGCCACAGGCGATGCAGTTGCTGAGCAGCTCGTATTTCGCCAGCTGCTCTGGCCGCTGAAGGTATTCGAACACGTCCACCTTGCCTTCGCTGGTGGTCGCGAGCACGCCATCGGCCTGCAGATACGGCTTGAGCTTCCTGATCTGGTCGAGCATCGGGTCGATGTCCGCGATCAGATCGCGCTGAACGGGGAATCCCGGCAGCGGTGCCAGTTCGATGATGCCGAGTTCGTGGGATTGCGCGCCTGCGTTGTCTTCGCAAGAGTTTCCTTCGGGAGCGGTCGTGTCCGCGCTCCGCTTATCACCCGCGTCGCCGGTGCGGCGGAATCCCTCGCCATCGGCGAGGGGAATCGGCGTCGCCGGTTTCGCCCAGTCGCCGACGGTCGCGGTGCACAGGAGCGTCGGCGTGCCGTTGATCGCCACCGCGTCGGAACCGCACATGCCATGCCCGCACGAATAACGGAACGCCAGGGTCGGATCCACGGTGCGCTTGATCTTCAGCAGACAGTCCAGCACCGTATCCTCCCGGCGAACCGGCAGAGTGTACTCCTGAACCCACTGCTTGCCGCGGGGACGCCGACGCGCCGAAGCGGAGGCGCCGCCGAATGGCGAGCTTTTCTTGGCGAAGGGGCTGCCGGAGCGGGCCGGGCGATCACGCTCGGGACGCGGCGTGAACCTGTTCACCCGCAAGGTCACCGTGGCCAGCGCGTCACTTGAGCCGCTCATATATATGCCTCCTGAAGTCAAAGAATCGTCAACCAGTTTGCCATAAGGCATGGCCTTGGCGGGCGCGCCCATGCCTCGGCTCCGCGCACGGAATCGTCGTCGTGCCGGCGATGTGGATAAGTGGATATTCATCCACATTCCATCCACAACACGCCGAAGGGCAAGCCTTCGACCACATTGGCCGAAAACCATGTGGTCGAAGGCGGTTTTATGGTGCACTGATGGTCATGGACACCTGTTTGACAAGCCGAGCGGAACACGCAGGCGCTACGACCGATCATGATCCTCCCGTGGCGGGGCTGAGCGATATGCTGTGCCGGCTGTGCGACGGCTCGCTCAAACCCAAGCAGCTGGGGGTGCTGGGGGAGCAATATGCGGCGGATTGGCTGGAACGGCACGGATACACGATTCTGGGGCGCAACTGGCATTCGCGGTACGGGGAGCTCGACATCGTCATGATGACGCCCGACCGCGTCATCGCGTTCGTCGAGGTCAAGACCAGGCGGACCGACCATTTCGGCATGCCGCAGGAGGCCGTCACCCTGCACAAGCAGACGAATCTCAGACGCGCCGGCGTGCAGTGGCTGCTCGAGCCGGACCACCGCATCAGGCATACGGGGGTGCGGTTCGACGTGCTCACCATCGTCGCGCGTGCGGGCATGGTGTCGGTGCACCACATACCGGGGGCGTTCTGATGGCTATCGGCGGTTCCCTTTCGGTCGGCCTGATTGGTCTCAAGGCCTTCATCATCCAGATTCAGGCGTTCATCTCGCCCGGTCTGCCGTATTTCAGCGTCATCGGCCTGCCGGACGCCTCGCTCAGCGAATCGCGGGAACGGGTCAAATCCGCCTGTCAGGCGAGCGGGTTCAAATGGCCGGACACCCGCGTCACCGTCAACATGTCTCCCGCGTCGATGCCCAAGCGGGGCGCCTCGCACGACCTCGCCATCGCGGCCGGCGTGCTGAGCGCGGCGGGGGCGATTCCGCACGACAGCCTGGAGGAGACGATCGTTCTGGGGGAGGTGAACCTCGACGGCACCGTGCTGCCGATCCATGGTCTGCTGCCGATCATGCTGCATGCCAAGGAGCGGGGGATACGGCGACTGATCGTGCCTTACGGCAACGAGGACGAGTCCCGCCTGGTGCCGCAGATGGACGTGACCTGCGTCCGTCATGTGGGCGAACTCATCGAGCTGGCGGGAGGCCGAGCGTCGTATACGCTTGGCGTCGACCGGGCGACGGTCTCGTGCACGGTCGAGGACACGCCGGCCTTCAGCGGATTGGGCGACATGAGCGAGGTGGTCGGCCAGGATCATGTCAAGTGGGCGTTGCAGGTGGCGGCGGCCGGGAAACACCATCTGCTGATGACCGGCCCGCCGGGCTCGGGCAAGACGATGTTGGCCTCCAGGATGCCGAGCATCATGTGCCCGCTTACGCCGGAGGAACAGCTCGAAGTGGCGTCGATACGCTCCCTGTGCGGCACGCTGCAGCATTATGGCATCTCCGATATGCCGCCCTTCGAGGCGCCTCACCATACGGCGTCGACCGCGTCGCTGGTGGGTGGCGGATCAGGGCTTGCGATGCCGGGGGCGATTACGCGCGCCCACCGCGGGATCCTGTTCATGGACGAGGCCCCTGAATTCTCCGCGAGGGCGCTGCAGACGCTGCGCGAGCCGATGGAATCCGGGTACGTGGCCCTGTCTCGCACGAAGGGGACGACCTACTATCCGGCGATGTTCCAGATGGTCATGGCAGCCAACCCGTGCCCGTGCGGTTACGCCTACGGCAACGGGGAGCGCTGCGTGTGCAAGGAGAAGGACCGTATCCGGTATTTCGCCAGACTATCCGGTCCGATTCTCGACCGGATCGACATTCAGGTGGAGGTGCCGCCGGTCCCGTGCATAGCCTCGGCGCCGACCCGCGATTCGATTGGCAGCCACGTCATGCAGCAGCAGGTGATCGCGGCGCGGGCGGCGGCCGGCGAACGGTATTCCAAATACGGGTGGGGCTGCAACGCCGAAGTGCCGGGGTCGTGGATGCGCGCCAACACGTCGGTGAAGGCGCTGGAACTCGCCAACAGGGCGCTGGCGTCGCATCGGCTGAGCCTGCGTGGAGTGGATCGGGCCATGCGACTGGCATGGACGCTGGCCGATCTGGCGGGCAAAACGTCGCCGGGGCCGGACGAGATGTCGCAAGGCATCATGTTGAGAGCGAGGATGTCATGACTGTATGCGAGTCGGATAGCGGCCTTTGCTGGGACCTTGACGAGGAGACGCTCGCTCGGGCTATCCTGACTTTCTGCCTCAATACCGCAGACGCGCTGATGACCGCGCTCCTCAAGGGCACGGCCGATGCGTGGGAAGCGCTCACCCTCATCCGGGACAGCGACCCGGAACTGCGCACGTCGGCCGGCGCGGGGAAGGTCATCGAGCAGGCGTTCTGCATCGGCATGACCCGATGGGGGAGCAAGCCCACGCCGCAGGCGGTGCGTTCGTTTCGCTCCGCGTTGGCGACATGGCAGCAGCGATTGCGAACTCTCCCCACGTGGGACAGGGATTATCTCTGCGGCTGGTTCACCATGGAGGGGAGGCAATGGATCATCGCGCCGCATGACGTATGGTGGCCCACCCGTCTCAACGACCTGGCGTTGCTGGGTCGTTGCGCGCCCCCGCTGTGCCTGTGGGGCAGTGGCGATCGCGCGGCATTGACCAGTTGCCCGCAGCCCGTCGGCATCGTTGGCTCGCGCGGCGTCAACGAGTATGGGCGCCGACTGACGACGGACATAGCCGTGCATGCCGCGCAAGCCGGGCATCTGGTGGTTTCAGGGGGAGCCATGGGGGCGGACGCCGCCGCCCATAGGGGAGCATTGGACGCGATGCGGGCGTACGGCATCGGACGGGCCGGGCGCACGGTGGCCGTGTTCGCCGGAGGCCTCAACCATGCCGGTCCGCAGTGCAACAGCGAGTTGTTCGACGGGATTGCGGAAAACGGGGGAGCACTGGTCAGCGAACTGTGCCCGGGAACCATTCCGGAGGCGAGGCGGTTCCTGTCGCGCAACCGCATCATAGCCGCGCTTTCGTCAACGCTGGTGGTCACTCAGGCGAGACTGCGTTCAGGGGCGCTGAACACCGTGAACTGGGGAAGCGAACTGCAGCGGGACATCCATGCGGTGCCCGGCAACATTGACATGCCGGGCAACGGCGGCTGCAACCGGCTCATTCAGGAGCAACGGGCCACCATCGTGTGCTCCGTCGACGACATGGATGACGTCTGGCATGCCCCGCATCCGCCGGAGTCGTTTCACGACGTGGCCACTCAACGGAAAGACGGCTCGGACTGCGATGTCGGGACGCCTCGTGATGCCGGCATATTGCGCGACAGCAGCCCATCGGGCGGCAACAGGTCATCGGCGATGACCGAGAGCCAGCGGGCGATCATCGATGCCATCCGATGGTGCCGTCGCCGGCGGATAGCCCCGACCGCGCAATCCGTCGCCGAACAGCTGCGCACCCGGTCAGGTGAAAAAGGCCTTGAGACGGGCGCGACGGAAGGGAAGCCAACGGAAGGGAAGTCAACGGAAGGAAAGGGAGCGGATGCGGTGCCGGAACGCGGCATGCATGAGTTGGTCGCCCATGTGCTCTCGCAATTGGGGGCGATGGAGCTCATCGGACTGATAACCGTCGAGAACGGTCGCATCTCCATCGTTCCGGAAACCGGAGGGAGACGGAGATCATGATGATGATACTCACTCGTGGCGGATGGTACAGGCGAAAGCATGGTGCCTTGGCGTGCGTTACGCCTGCCATTGGCATCGTGCCAGGTCGACACGCCATCCACCGTCACCGGCATTGTCGTGACCCGCCCGCGGCGGGATGAACGGCACACCCTCCTCTTCGAGCATCGCGCGCTGCCGCTCCGGGCCGCCGAACGCGAAGCCGGGCGCCAGCGAACCGTCACGGAACACGACGCGATGGCAGGGAATCACGCCGGGTTCGGGATTGGCGTGCAGCGCGAAGCCGACGAACCTCGCATTGCGTGGGCGGCCGGCCAGCGTCGCGACCTGGCCGTAGGTCGCGACCGCTCCGCGCGGGATCCGCCGGACGATGTCATACACCGCACTGTTGAACGATGTCGCACTGTTGGACGACGCTGTGCCGTTGGATGTTGCCGCATTGCCGGGCGTCGCCGTGTTGCCGGGCGTTGTCGTGCTGTCGGATATTTCTTCCATGAACGGTATTATCCGCCGTGCCCCCGTCACGTGCGCGGCGAACGTCAGCCCTTGTGCGACAATCTTGGATATGAGTCCGAAACATGTGGAAGAAATGTATGACGCGGTGATCGTCGGCGCCGGGGCGGCCGGCCTGTCGGCGGCGCTGGGGCTGATGCACTCCCCTGACATCGAACAGTTGAAGGAGTCCGGCATCGAGCCGAAGGTCCTGGTGATATCCAAACTGCAGCCGTTGCGCTCGCACACCGGTTCAGCGGAGGGCGGCATCGCGGCGAGTCTGGGCAATGTGGAACAGGACGATTGGCATTGGCATTACTACGACACCGTCAAGGGCGGCGACTGGCTGGTTGATCAGGATGCGGCCAAGCTGCTCGCCGAGTACGCCCCGCAGACCGTGATCAACCTGGAGCGTATGGGCGTGGCGTTCTCCCGCACCGATGACGGCCACATCGCGCAGCGACGGTTCGGTGGCCACACCGCGGATTTCGGCAAGATGCCCGTGCGCAGGGCGGCATATGCGGCGGACCGCATCGGCCATCAGATCCTGCACTCGCTGTGGCAGCAGTGCGTCGCGGCCGGCATCGAATTCGCCGAGGAATGGTACGTGACCGATGTGGTGCTTGACAAGTCGGGGAGCGCCGTTGCGGGCGTGGTCGCCTATGACACGCACGCCGGCGTCACCCACGCAATTCATGCGCACAACGTGATGTTCGCCACCGGCGGTGCAGGACGACTGTTCCACACCACGTCGAATTCATGGGATCTGACCGGCGACGGCATGGCCTTGGCGTTGTCCGCCGGACTCCAGCTGGAAGACATCGAATTCGTCCAATTCCATCCGACGGGTCTCGCGCACACGGGCATACTCCTGTCGGAGGCCGCCCGTGCGGAGGGCGGCGTGCTGCGCAACGCCGACGGTGAGGCGTTCATGGAACGTTATGCGCCGGAGCATCGCGACCTCGCCGCGCGTGACGTGGTGAGCCGTTCGATCATGGCCGAGATCGACGGCGGACGCGGCGTCGCGGACCCGAAAGACCCGGACGGTCCGAAGGACTGCGTGTGGCTCGATATGACCGGCATCGATCCGGATCATATGAATGCGGTGCTGCCGCAGGTGGTGGAGACCATCAAGGCGTACGCGAACCTCGATCCGGCCAAGGACATGGTGCCGGTCAAACCGACCGCGCATTACACGATGGGTGGCATCCCGATCACCACGGATGGAGAGGTGTATCGCTGGGCGGAGTCAGGGAGCCAGAACGTCGACGCCGATTCCGGTACCCGCACGGTCGTGGAGGGCTTGTTCGCCGCGGGCGAATGCTCGTGCGTGTCGGTGCATGGGGCGAACCGTCTGGGCGGCAACTCGCTGCTCGACGCATGCCTGTTCGGCACGCGCGCAGGTGAGTCGCTGGCGGCCCGCATCGCACAGTCGCCGGTCGACGACCCGATGCGCGGCGCCGATGCGGATGACGGTCCCGCCGAGGCGGCAGCCGCGCTGGTGGACGACGTCGCCCGTTCGCGCAAGCAGGATGTCGCCACGATGCTTGCGGGCAGACCGGACGTGGACGATGACGCGGCAGACGATACGTCTGATGGTATGCCGCAGACAGCGGAGCTCGGCGGCTCAGATGCTTCCGCGCAGCCCGGTTCCGAGGAGGACAACCCGTATCGGCTCGCCGCCGATCTGGGAACGCTGATGGAACATGCGCTGGCGGTGCGTTGCGACGCCCGTTCCATCAGCGAGGCCCTGAACCTGCTCGATACTGTGATCCGTCCCCGCGCCAGCCGTCTCACGGCGCATTCGGAGACGCCCGCGTTCAATCAGGAGATAACCGCGATCTGGGAGGTACGGCACCTGACACTGCTCGCCGAAGCCATGCTGCGCGCATCCGAGGCGCGCCACGAATCGCGCGGTTCCCTGCAAAGGCTCGATTATCCGGCGCGTGACGACGAACGTTTCCTCGCACATTCGATGATCGGGATGGCCGATGCCGCCGATGCCGAGGCTTCATCGGCACCTCACGCCTCCATCCTGTGGCAGTCCGTGCACATCAATGACTTCCCGCCCAAGACGCGCGAATACTGAGAGCTGCGATACGGGAGTGGCCTGACGCCTTCCCCTCAGGCCGGATTCCTTGGTCCCGAGTCAGAGTGGTTCTGATACAAAACTGCGCCGAAGGCCCAGCCAGGGCTTCGGCGCAGTTCCGTTTTGCCGGCTTTGCGGCACGGTCTCACTTCACCAGCGAAGTGAGCTCACCGAGATCGAGCTCGAAACTGACCCCGCGCTCCTCGAAATGCGGCTGATTGCGGGTGCTTTCCATTGCATGACGTACGAATTCGCCCGCGATCCGAGCCGATTCGGCCAGGCCGCGGCCGGCCATCACCGCACCGCACAGTGCGGACGCGAAAGCGTCACCCGTACCGTGGATCATGTACGGCAGCTTGTCGTGCACAAGCTCGACCTTCTCGGCAGCGCCCTTTTCGGCGCTCGCCACGTAGTTGATGATCTTGCCGTCACCGTGGTCGATGCCCTTGAGCACCACGTTCTTGGCACCGAGTCCCAGCAGCGCGTCCAGCAGTTCGGTCACGGCGGCGTCATCGAGATCCTGCCCGGGGTAGTCGCGCTTGGTCAGGATGCTCGCTTCGGTCAGGTTCGGCATCAGCACGTCCGCGCCGTCCGCCAGAGCCCCCATCGCCTCGCACAGTTCCGGCGTGTACGTCGGGTACATCTGCCCGGCGTCGCCCATAACCGGGTCGACCAGCCGCAGCGCGGACGGATATTCGCGGTACAGGCGCTGGATGATGGACACCTGGTCGGGGGAGCCGAGGAAGCCGCTGTACACGCCGTCCAGCTCGACGTTCTCCTTGCGCCAGGCGTCCAGATATCCGGAGAGAATGTCCGTCGTGTCATGGAACGTGAACACGGCGTACTTGGTGTGTGCGGAGAACAGGGCCGTCGGCACCGGGCACACGTCGCAGCCGGCCGCCGACAGGATCGGGATCGCCGCGGTCAGCGAGCACTTGCCATACCCGCACATGTCGTGCACGGCGGCCACGCGCGGAATGTAATGTGGGTCGCGGTCATACAGCGTCACATCATCGGTCATTCGGAAACACCCCTTACTGGTAGGCAATGACGATACACAACAGAGACTAGCATCGTCGGGCGCACACCGCGTAACGCGGTCCCGCCCAGCGCGCCACCGGTGGCGGGCGGCCGGGAAGTGCCACCTGCATCGTATCGACGGCATGGGAGCGGAAGCCGGAACGTGACGCCTCGCGCTAGAGTTGTCTGATACACGTGACGACGGGACGAAGCCCGATGCGGCGGTTCCGTCCGCATGATCGCAAGGAGGATGCCATGACGCCTATGGATGTTCTGATTGTCGTGGAACGCTTCTTCCTGTATTGGCTGGCATACTCGTTCGCGGGATGGGTGTGGGAGACCGGCCTGAGCGTCGTGCTGCGCAAGCGGTTCGAGGATCGGGGCATGCTCAACGGGCCGATATGCCCGATCTACGGGTTCGGCGGTCTGCTGGTCGTCGTGCTGCTGCATGACGTGAACAATCCGCTGTCGCTGTTCCTGTCCAGCGGCGTGCTCGCATGCACACTGGAATATGCGTCGAGCTGGGCGATCGAGAAACTGTACCACATGCGTTTCTGGGATTATTCCGGCAAGCCGTTCAACATCAACGGGCGCGTGTATCTCAACGGGTTCCTGGCGTTCGGCGCGGGGGCGACGTGCATCAAACTGGTGGTCCAGCCGTGGATGTCCGACATCGTCCGGTCCTGGCCGATATGGCTGCTTCACGCCGTCGCGGGACTGTCGTTCATCGTGGTGGTAATCGATGCGGCCATCACCCAAGCTGGTCTGCGCAGTCTCGACTCGCGTCTGGCGAAGGTCAGCGAGGGCATCAAGGCGCTCAAATCGCAGCAGATCAGACAGATCGACACACGCATCAGCGAGGCCGACGAGCAGTGGCGCGAAACGTCCGCCAAACTGCGCGGGCAGGCGGAGCAGGCGTATGACCGGTTCGCGGCCGGAGCCCAGCAGGGCATTCGTGCGGCATCCAGACCGGTCGCGGATGCCGGCGAGCTGGTCCGTCGCTCGCTCAACCGCCAGCAGCGCCGTCTGATCCGCACGTTCCCGAAGATGGTATCCCTGCGCGACCTGACCATCACCGACATGATCCGTGACCTGTGGAACCGGCTCTGACGGCAGCGGCGTGTCGCATCGTGGATAGTCGGTTTTAGGGCTCCTGTTACGACCTGCGACACCAATGATGCCAACGGCTTTTAAAGGGTTATAGGCAACCGCGATAACGCCGGACTTGCGATGCCGCATCCATGTGCCCTATGGTCTAAACCAACACCTCGCCAGACGCTGGAAACCGCCGACGGGTGGCGACAAGAAAGACACGGAAACCACAGCATCCCGACATGGGAAAAGGAGCAACCACCATGACCGAAGCCAACAAGAAGTACCGTTTTGAAACCCTGCAGCTGCACGTCGGCCAGGAGCAGGCCGACCCGGCCACCGACTCCCGCGCGGTGCCGATCTACCAGACCACCAGCTACGTCTTCCACAACTTCGACCACGCCGAGGCCCGCTTCGGAC
>ENA-OQKF01000458-OQKF01000458.1-human-gut-metagenome-genome-assembly--contig:-NODE-458-length-26072-cov-4.404702_pt1 | contig 26072 bp, 28 predicted proteins | sample MGYA00242617_ERZ504784 | MGnify/ENA primary metagenome ERZ504784 (study PRJEB26092, sample SAMD00036364) | human gut metagenome | host: Homo sapiens | study: EMG produced TPA metagenomics assembly of... | reverse complement strand
AATTATGTTCTTATGATATATCTGTAAATGGAACAAGCATTGATACAAGTTCTTCAACTGCAATTTGTACTGGGAATCTTGGATATAGAATAGTGTCAGCTGATTTTATAATGGATTATTCGGATTACATATTGAATGGTTCTGATATACAAATTAAAATTCCAAGTATTAGTTCGGAAACATATTCATGTGTACTTGAATCATCAGGAAATACTGTGAATTATCGTGCAGCATTCCAGTATATACTTGAAGATGCATATAAACATTATGGAGAGTCTTGCAAATATACTCTGTTTGATCTTGACAATGATGGTGTAAAAGAGCTGATTCTTTCAGAAGGTACATGTAATGCAGATTGGATTAATGATGTATATTGTGTGAATGACTATGGGTTGGGACTTGGAATTGGATCATTTGCCAGACCGGTTGTGTTATACGAAGCTCCGGATGGCAATGGAATTTATTCAGTCTGGGGAAATCAAGGCTTAGAAGAGGTTACACGAATCACAAAGAATGGTTCAGAGCTAGAGGAAGAATTGATTTTATCGGACAGCATAAATTATGATGAGAATTATATCACATATCCGAATGAAATAATGACCGCGTATGCAAATGATTATTCGTTGTTAGAAGGATGACAAAGGAGGGGGCTTATGAGAAAAAAAGCAATAGAAACAGTATTGGGTATATGTTTACTGATTTCTGGGATGTTTATTCCGATGAAAAATGTAAGGCGTTTGATACTTATACTGCTAGTCTGGCAGAATCGGAAAGTGATACTTCTGATGATTGGTATAATGAAACAAAGAAGAGACTATTAGGAGATATTAGAGACCCATATGGTTTTTATTATACTATACCATCGTGTGAAGAGTCAGAACTATATTATGGTTCGGGACTGGGAGATACGCTTTATATTTGCATATATCCAGGAGAAAGCGATAGCATTTTTGTTTCTATGCAGAGTTTACTTGGGGATGATTTATATGCGTCAAATGAACATCCTGTAGAATTGTATTTTGATTCGGATGGGGAAAAATGGGTAGATGATAATGGAGCTTTTTTAGCATTTGATGAAAATAGTAGTAGGTTTATTTATTCAGATTCCAGTATACAAATTTGCCTGGAGAAGTTTTCTGTTAGTTCTGCTTGGGAGGGACCAACTCATTTATGGGGAGATATACATCCAGAGGGAGAATATATTGCGGATGATGGGACAACGATAACTGTTATTGATTTATACAATAGGTTTTATGATATTATTTTGAGTGATGATATTATACTTATGGCAGAAATGGACTTTGAAACTGATGATACATATGATATATATCAAAGTGGAAGAACAAAAGTTCTTGAAATGACTTGCTCGGATGTAACTGTTGATACAGTTGATACACTGACGTTTACAGATCCCGATACAGGAGATTATCAGATTTTCCATAAAAACTCATCGGCATATGATATATATTTAAGGGCAGCTGATTTTTCAGGGAAATATAAAATTACAGGTGGATTAGCTGGAGATGATTCATATATAACTATGGAGTATGATCCGGATGGTCGCTACTATACTTACAAATTTATATGGCAAGGCAAGGAATTAGTTGAACTTGGTACTGCATTTCCAAGTAATGTATCTCAAATTCAGTCAGAAACATTCTGTATGAGCTTAGCTCCGTATATTAATGGAGAGGAAGAGTACATTGAAACATTTATTCCAAGATTTGGAGACTATTTTTATTTATATCCTGAAGAGTGACAGTATTTAATTATTGGATTTTAAGCATATGTTGTAAAGGTATATGTTATCAGGTCAGAGAAGTGTATACTTTTTTGTCTAAAAACTTTTATACAAGGAGGATGCTATTATGTCAAGGAAAAAAAGATTGTTTGTATTATTAATCTCTGTTATTTTGTGTTTTGCTATGGCTGTACCGGTAAGTGCTGGAACAACTTACAACCAGCGTAAGAAAGCTTCTCAGAAACTGTTTAATGCTATTTACTATGGTAAATATAGTAAGAGTTATAAGCTTGGTAGCGATTGCTATATGTATGATATGGATATTAATAAAGATGGATATCCAGAGCATGTTGTTACCAATTTGGATGAGGATATGTGCATAATATATACTATCTATAAAAGCAAAATACGAAGGTATGTATTTAAAAATGCATCTGTAAGTAGATACAAAAAACAGTTTCTTATAACAACAAATTATGATAATGATGATTCTGGCATTCAGATATTAGAAAGTAAATTTTATAATGTCGTAAAAGGTAAATTGGTATCTAATCCAAAGCAGAAATTGACAGATGTAAACGATTGGCTTAATGGCTACGAGTCAAAATATCTTAAAGCTGGCAAAGAAATTTCAATAGATGCTTATTACAAAATATTTAATAAGCAGAAGCGATTAAAATCAAGCTCTTATTGGAGCAAACTGTTTAACGCTACCAAAAACTTTAGTTAAATAAAGTGAGGGTGATCGATGATCACCCTCTAAAATATAGATAAGGTATGGTGCTGTGAGACAGCATCATTTTTTTGTTTTAATAATGAAAATCTGTTTGAATTAAAGTTCCGAAGCATTCAAAATATAATTCTCCAAAGCCATTCGGCTGATCTTCCAGGTAGCCCCCATACGGAATCCTTTAAGGCTACCGTCATTAAGCAATTCATAAACTCTGTTCTTACCCACGCCGAGATACTCAGCAACTTCTGAGACACTTAAAACAGTCAAAATAGAATTTTCCTTCCCTGCAGGCACTGAATTAGATGTAGTTGACATAATAGTTACCTCCTGTCTGATATTTGGTTTTACTTATATGTGAGCAAGGTTAGTTTTGTAAGAAATAAATATAAGCAGAACAGTCCTGTAAAAATGCTATAGATGAATTTCAAATGCCATATAAAGTTTTTTCAAGCTCAAACACTTATATGAACCGTAACTGGAGCTACTGAGAGCTGATATGAGCAGATTGTAAGCAAAAGTGTATATTTATAGAAATCTCATAGGTTTAAATAGAGCATTCCCAATTTGCTTACAAACTGCCATGCCATATTTCCAGAGTGCCCAGTTTAGCCTGAATAAAGTATGTCAGTATGAAATTTATCGGAAAGGAAGAATAATGCTTATAAATATAGATTCTAACAAATATAAGGATATGACACTTGCTTCATTACATATGGGACTGATTGCTGATCGTTTTAAGAAGAGGCAAAGTATTAAAGACTTAACCATAAAAGAAATTATAGAGAGCGTTGGAAATAATGGACAGGCTTTTTGCAGGGCTTTATTAGATGGTGGAACAGATGAGGAAAACTTTGTAGGACAGACACTTTTGGTATTGGAATTTGATGGTGATCTGAAATATCGTGAGTTTAAAGAAAAATGTGAAAAATATAGCTTGTCCTATGCTTTTACATATAAAACACTTGGAAGCTGTGCAAACCAAAAGGGATTTGGAGCTGTTTTTTTGATGGATCGTTGGATAAAGAATCCTGCACTTGCGAAAGCTGCTAATATTCTGCTAAGGGCATTTTTTTCACCTGTGGGTGCAGAATGCCTTAATTTAGGCGGGTATTTTCTCGGAGGAAAAGGGATAATAGAGAAGAAGCCGTATGCAAAAATTAATATTGTGGAGCTTGCAAGGAATCTGGAAATTTATTATAGGGAGACAAAGGGGCGTAATAATAGTAAGGAACTAAAAAGACTTGGAAAAAAGAGCGGGATATGTGTTAAGAACGGAGAACTATGTATTTACAATGAGAATGAATTTGATTTAGAAGGAATTGAAGACAAAATTAATGATAACGGCATAATCATGCTTCCATATAGCGAAGGCAAAGCGTGTGAGGGAGATTCTGCGAAAGAGCAGAAAATAAGAAAGGATATTCCAACACTGACCGGATATAACCAGGAATCATTATGTAAACTATGTCCTCTGTTAAATGACTTTGTTAATGGAGAAGACATACATTATGATCAGGAGTTCCTTCTTGTGACCAGTCTGGTACATATAAAAGGTGGAAAAAAATTATTTTTTGATAATTTGCAGAAACGTACTGGTAAATGGAACCATACTTTAAACCAGAATAGAAAACATAATATATTAAATGGCAGCCCTATGTACTGTGAAAATTCAAAAACAACCTGTCCATATTATAATAACTGTAAAGGTAAATCCCTCTATGACAAAGCAAGCAGGAAAATCAGAAAATTAGAAAATACAGAGGTTTTTTACAAAATTGATAAATGTGTATCTGTGCTTAAAAAAATGCTTGAGGAAGCGGTAGCTGCCAGAAATGCAGATATCCACATTATAAAAGCACAGACGGCTTTAGGAAAAACGAAACAGTACGCTGAGATTGTAAAAAACTGGATAGGTAAGAAATTTATCATAGCAGTGCCTACAATCAAGCTGCAGCGTGAGGTGGCTGAAAGAATAGAAGCCAAAGGTGTTGAGTGTGAAATAACAGAAAGTATGTATACCAAGATTGCACAATTAGGTCTTCCGGATTTAGAGGAGAAACTTAACAAGGACTTTTCCAAGGGGTTCACCAAGAGAGGAAAAAAGACCATACTGGAATATAAAAAGGAACATATGGATGAACTATCCCCAAGACAGTTAGAGATATTTAACGAGATACTGAAAAAAAGAAAAATAGGCTACAGCGGAGCGCGGTGTATTGTTACGACACATGCGCTTTTTTTAATGAAAGAATTATACAAAATGCAGGACTATGAAATTATCATTGATGAAGACCTGCTTATGACATTATTTCATTTTACAAGTAGTTTACCGCTGTCAGATATTGAGAAATTATTGGAACTGCCATTTATAGATGCGGATAATAGAGAGCAGCTTGAGAGAATTTTAGAACTGGATAATGAAGAAACCATTCAGGTCAATTTCACCAGTCTGTCAGAATCAGTTTTGGAAAAGCTGTATGAGCAAAGAAATGAGTTTACAGGACCGGTTCCAAAGTTGTTTGATAGTACCCATGTTATCATGTGCAAAAATAAGAAGGAAATTGTGTTTATTAAGAAGTATGATTTCGGAGACTGTAGTAAGATGACTATATTATCAGCAACTGCTGACAGAGCTTTATATGAGGATTACTTCTCTGGAAAAACCATTAATTTCAGAGAAGTATACAAGGCTGAATATAAAGGAAAGGTGCTCCAGTACACGGCACATACTCTCAGCAGAGCTTTTTTCAATAAAAATGGAGGGACAGATGTTCTGGAAGAGATAAAGGAAAAGTATATCGGGGATATTCCGATTATCACCTTTAAAATGCTGGCACCAGACTCAGAAATTCATTTTGGTAAGACGGAGGGATTTAATGTATATCGTGGAATGGATATAGCTGTAATAGGTACACCACATAATTCACCAGTTCTGTATAAAATGGTAGGAGCAATGCTTGGATACGATACAAGTGGCAGCTTACACAGATACCGTGTGGAAAGAGGTGGATATAGTTTCCCTATGATGAGCTACGCTGATAAGAAAATGAGAAATATGCAGCTCTTCTTCATTGAGTCAGAATTGGAACAGGCTGTGGGAAGAGCAAGACTTTTAAGAGAGAATTGTACCGTATATGTTTTTTCTAATTACCCCTGCCAGCAGGCTGAAATTATTGAGAATCCATATCTGAGAGTAAAAACAGAAGAGGATACAGAGAAAAACGAAGATGAAATAATCCAGAATGAGACGATGGAATATTAAGAATAAATTCTTCAGAAACATATATGTGGCGGACTCTGATCGAACAGGGTTGACAGTCATCCCTTAAAATATTATAGGCAACATACTTAAAATGATAATATGGAGAGGAATATACGAATCGGGCACTGCCAGGATTGATACATCTGCCTGGCAGTTAGCCAGAAATATTATAATTTCTGGCTAGGCGGGAATCAGACACTTCGGTTGGACGGAGACATGTCTGGCAGTATCCCGGACATGTGTGTTTGGGAGAGGGCGTATATTCCGTGAAAGAGATGTTGAGAAGGTCACAAATGTCATTGGCATTTGTGACTATTGATTTGCTAAAAGCAATAATATGTTAATATGCGACATGGGTAGAAATGTTTGAAAATTTCAGTGGGAAGGATTGAGGCAAATGCATAAAGACCAGGCTCGCGCGAAGCGATAGAGCCTGGTCACCTAGGCATTTGTCTCAAGACTTTACAGTGAAATTTCTCAAAGATTTCTATCCGTGGAGCTGGTTATATTTAACTTGATAAGAGAAGGCTAATTATAATCTCCCACGAGGTTTTGGCACGATGCGATAGCAGAGTGACAATAACCGAGTCAATAAAACGAGGGCACTGATAATTACATTATTATTAGGCTACTTTTATGGATAAAGAAATGAAAAAGATTCATCTTCAAATTGTGCAATGGAAGATTATTATATTAGACAAAATAACTCATACATGGTAGAATAAATTTGTTATTATAATTGGTATCAGTAAAACACGATACATAAGAACCGGAACATATCTTCGCTTTAGTAAATTTTCTTTTTTTGTATAAATACTTTTTGAAACACAACTAAATACTTGCGTAATATACCTCTAATAAAATGCTGAGATTGAAGGTAAAATAAAACCAGTAATGATGAACGGAGGTGTATTTACTTGCAGATAGAAGAGTATGTTGCTGGGAATATAAAGGATTTATGCAAAAAACGTCATGTGAGTAAATACAGACTGGCACAGCTGACAGGAATTGCACAGTCTTCCCTTGGAAGGATTGTTGCAAATGAGAGTACACCATCATTACAGACGCTTGAAAAGATATGCAGTGCACTGGATGTAACACTGTCTCAGTTTTTCCAGGATGAAAAAGAAAATCATCTGACGGATAAACAGAATGAAGTGATGGAGATATGGAATGATCTGAGTGCTGATGAGCAGGCTGTTGTATTGGCAATGCTCCGAGGACTTAAGAAGTGAGGGAACAGTTCGAACGTATTTGTTTGACTGTTCCCTTTTTGTCTACAAGGAGAAGATAAATGCTGATAGAATGTAAATATTATGACGTTGCAGCTCAGGAAATGGAAGAACTGGATAAGCAGATAGCAGAAGAATCTGAGAATCTTTCTGAAGGAGAATTACAGCTGGAAAATGACCGGAGAGATTTTCAGTTAGCAGAAATTATCAGAAGCTTTAAAGAGAAGGAAAAAATGAAAGAGATTGTTCCTGATCCCGAGAAGATTGCTTTGTTTATCAGACTGCAGAGAGCTTCGATGGAACTGGCTAAGTTATTGGAATTGAACATTGTGACCATGAAAAAAGATGATGATACCTATGGGTATATTGAATTATCTTATGGAATTTCCTGGATTCTTTCAGATTCTCCGAAGATGTGTAAAAAGACAATGGCAATGTTATATGAGAATGCAGATCAGATTTGTTCTGAGGTAAAGGATAACTGTGTTGTACAAAGGTTTGAGTTCGAATTGGAGAAATAGAAACGATAGTGGCAATATCTTTGACTGCAAGGTATAATATTACCACAAATTCTTTAGGTTAGAATCGATGATGGAGTAAACGAAAAAGCAGTTTTGACATTTCAGTGAACTGCCCCTTCGTTTACTCCATTTTCGATTTGACCTAATTGAACAAAGTGAGCGTCCGAGTAGCTACTACCTATGGACTTTTAATCTTTTGTTCAATCGGAATTTGGAGGAATATATATGGTAAATTCATATAGGATAATGAATGATGCTACATGAGAAAGAGCAATGCACTGTCAGATTTTCAGAAATAGTGTAGAACCAGTCTTTTTCGTAACATTTTAGTCAGATATTACTGAATTTAAAATACACAAAATAAAAATAATAACAATTACTATTATTGACATAATAGAAAGTATCATGTATAATACAGACATACATAAAAAGCAACAAAATACTGAAAAATTCAGTAGGAATCTATTAACAAAATGAATCAACATTGAAAAGGAGAAAATAACTATGAAAAAATATGAATGTGAACCATGTGGATATATTTATGATCCGGCAGTAGGCGATCCAGACGGAGGTATCGCTCCAGGAACTGCATTTGAGGATATTCCAGATGACTGGGTATGCCCGATATGTGGATTAGGAAAAGATGTTTTTGTTCCTGTAGAAGACTAAGCAGAAAATGCAGGTGTGAAACTGACAGACACAAAAAAATCCCAAGAGAACATATAAAAAGAAATGGAGACCAGATTATGACTTACGATTTAAATATTACCTTTGATGACAATTTAGTAACAGGAAATGAAACAATTGATACCCAGCATAAAGAATTGATCGACCGTATCCAGAACTTTGTAACTGCCTGTCAAAATGGCGACAGCAAAGTAAAAGCAATCAAAATGCTGGATTATCTGGATGAATATACTGACTTTCATTTCAAAGAAGAGGAAAAGCTTCAGGAAAAATCCGGTTATCCAGAGCGTGAAAACCATCATGAAAAACATGAAGAGTTTAAAAAGACAATTCAGGAACTGCATGAATACCTTCAGGATTATGAAGGACCAACTGATCGGTTCAGTGAACTTGTACAGAAGAATGTGATTGACTGGCTGTTTGGACACATTAAAACATATGACCGCTCTGTAGCAGAATTTATCTTTATGAGAGAAAATCCAAAACGATACTAAAATAAAACAGGGAAGGTGTTCCCTCAGAGAATTCAGACAAAAGGGTGAATATTTCTATGATGGATAACCTTAGAGAATACTGTGTCAATGCTAAGAAGATTACAAATAAACAAGAACCCTATTTCACAGGCCCATTTGGGAATGATATTTTTCAATGTTCCCCTAGCTGCGAATAAAATATGTACATGTTTCTCATACAAATTCAGCTAAAAAATAATACCACACCTTTATTGGACTGGGGAAAGTATTGGGAAAAAGATGTAAGGATAATGGTGCCTATATCTGTACAGACTCATTACTCATTTATTGATGGAATTCATATTGGTGAGTTTGTAGATTCATTAGAAAAATATTTTGCAAGTTTTTAACAATCAAGTTCCAGTTTGTGGAATTGGAGTAGTGTAAAAACAAGTTCAAAATTTCAATTACATATTATAATTATGAAAAAGCAAAGGCTGAAACATTCCTTTGCTTTTTTCATGTCCAAATATATCAGAGAAAGGAGCTATGCCAATGGATTTTTCATGGGAGCTGTTATTTGAGCTGCTGGGTAAGGTTGCAGATACAATCGGTAATGTTCTCGGCGGCACAAAGAAAGATTGAGAAAAACGAAAACAGGAGGTGATGAAACATGGGAGAGGATGAAATTGTAAGGCTGTTCAATGCCAAGATCAAGCTGGAACGGAAGCAGTATAAGAAGCGAGTATTACAGTTAGCCCCAGAGAGGATTTACCAGAGGGCGTATCAGATCAACTGCCGGGAGAATATTGCAGAGACTTTGCTGGAAAAGAGCGGTGAGATGAAATCAGAGGTCCTGCGCTGTCTCCTGGTCCTGCCAAATGTGATCCAGTTCTTTTATGCCAGGTGGATGGGAAAAGGAGATTCCTTCCAGCTGGAACTGGAAAACAGCATGGATACCGGGATCAAGGAAATTGGCTTGCTCCTGGAGCAGGAAGAAACGGAGGCGGCATGAAGAAAAGAGTCATGTGTGTACATACGGAGCTGGTAAGGGAAGGCTCCGTATTATACGAGGGGAAAGATGGAAACACAGGTATTACAACAACGGAGGAGGCTGCAGGTTTTGCAGCCTCTTTTTTCGACGAGGCGGAGAGCTACGGGCATTGCAGTGGTCGGATATAGATTTTGAGAATAAAATCATACATGTGAATGGAACTATGAAGTACATAGCCAAGGCTAAAGTAAAATATATGATTGATGAGCCAAAGTCTGAAAGTAGTAAAAGGGACATTCTAATGCTTGACAATCTGGTGACTGTACTACGAGAGCACAGGAAGCGCCAGCTCGCGACAAGAATGCTTCTGGGTGATAAATGGAGACCAGAGCCAGGTTTTGAAAATCTGGTGTTTACAGGCAGTTTTGGAAGGTGCATTTCTGAGAATGCATTGTATCAGGACATGAAAAAAATCATAGTTCAAATCAGGGAGGACGGACACACGTTTGGAGAGCATACACCCCATTCGCTTCGTCATACATTTGCAACACGCGGTTTTGAGAGGGGAATCCCGCCAAAGGTCATGCAGGAAATTCTGGGGCATAAGTCAATCACGATGACTTTGGATATCTATTCTCATGTACTTCCGGACAAGAAGGCTGAGGAAATTAACAAGTTAGCAGCGATGTTTTAGCAAGGGGGAGCAAAGTCCCCCCCCCCTTGAATTTTTCTGCCAGAAAGTCTGATTGGGTTCAAAGCTTAATATATTTCTGACTTCTGCTCCTGGGCTTATCCGGGATAGTCATGCGGATCAGATCAAGCTTAATGGCAGGATGTAAATAATTTTTTCGGAAAGTTTCTTTTGATTTCAAATCTAGTTTTTCCATTAGTGCGCTGCTGGTATAAGGAATGTCATATTCCATTACAGAAAGTAGTTTCTGAACATAATCTGAGAGCAAATGGTTTTCTTCATTGATTTGGGCCGGGATGTCATCCAGAATTTTATCAATCTGTGACAGCATAAATTCAATAAAGTCAGTGGAAGAGCCTGCCCTATGGCATTGGGCGATTGCGTCATAATATTCAGTCTGGAATTTCTCAATCTGGCTTTCGATAGGAATATATTCAAATATAGGCTTCCATTTTGCGAGAATAGCGGTGTGCCATAGCCTTGCCATTCTGCCATTTCCATCAGAAAATGGATGGATAAAAACAAATTCATAGTGGAACACGCTGGCAAGAATCAAAGGATGGATCGTGTTTCTGGATTTATTCATCCAGTTAAAAAGATCACTCATTAATTCTGGAACAAGGTGTGCGGGTGGAGCCATGAAAATACACTGGTCACCATTAAAAACGCCTTCTTCCCCATGTCTGAAGTCCCCAGATTCATTTACAAGATATCTGGTCATTATGCCGTGAAATGTTTTTAAATCTTTGATACTGTAAGGGTCGATTTCTGACAGGCGTTCATAAGCTTCGTATGCGTTTTTTACTTCCTGTATTTCTGTTTGTTTTCCAAGAACTGTTTTTCCCCCTATTACATCCCGGACTTGTCCTAAAGAAAGGGAGTTGGCTTCAATTTTCAGAGATGAGTGGATGGATTTAATGCGGTTGTTTCGTCTAAGGTGCGGCTTGGATTCAAGGCTGCTGGTAGCTGTAATGCGTCCGATTTTTTCTGAAATAGAGGACACATATGTTAGTATTTTGTTGGTAATGGTAAAAGGTGGTGCGTAATCTCCCATAAAATACCTCCGTGTATAATGATTAACTTGCTTATTAACTTGCGTATTTTCTTGCTTAATTATACATGGGAAGAAAGAAAAAAACAATTTCTGTTTTTGAAGAATTTGAGTGAGGGTGGTTAAAAGCTGCCCTCATTTTTGCGTCGGAGGAAACTGATTTGGGTACTTGAAATGCAATCTTGGGTATATTTTGGGTACGGAGGGTAAATGTTACAGAAATATTACGAGAATGGTGAACCCCAAAACCCCGCAAACCCTTATAAATCCAAAGAGAAACACCCGGTAGGGGAGCTACCGGGTGTTTCGAGGGGAGTATAAATAATTAAATAAGGGGTTATGTAAAAAAATTTTTGAAGGGTAAATTCTTTTACAAAGCCAATTATAATATAAATTGGAAAAAAAAGCAATATCATTTTGATGAATATTCTTTCTGCAATTGGTTACAATACACAAAGTAATCTGAAAACAGCTGCTGGGTGCGGAACAGAACGCGAACAGCGGCATTCAACAGGAGGAATACTCAAATGGCAAAAAATTATGAGTCTGAAAACAAGAACAGCAAAAATTCAACAAACAGATCTTATGAAAATGAGATGAATTCTCAGGATTGCAAGAATTCTTACTCAAAAAACAGCAGCAAAAACAAGAGTCGTAATTCTTACGAGTCTGGGGAAGATACTACTTCCAGATATTAAAATATTTTAAGAAAGGGCGCAGGGTCTGTTGACTCTGCGCCCATGTTGGGAGGTTTAGTGTATGCCGGAGGTTTTTGATGAGCAATGCGGAAGAAAATCCAGAGCCTTTTTCAGACACGCTCTAACGTTGCACGCGTCCTGCACCGTCGCTTTCAATCATGGAAAGAACTTATGATTCAGTAATATATTTAAGCCAGTGCTTTCATTACTTCATACGCACCATTTTCACGGATCTGAGTTAAGTAATTGCATACAGCTGCTTCAAATCCGGAAATCTGTGTCAGATCTTCGCCCCAGAAGGAAGTATTGGTGCAGACTGCATGAACAAGATCCGCTGCGGAATCATCTTTATGTGCAAGGTAGAATTCGAGAACTGCTTTGTCATCTTTTACAGTGTATTCATTAGCTGCTCTTTTGGCTGTAAGTCCGTCTTCGCTCATAGCATATCCGTTATAGAATGCAATGTAGAAGGCGAAAGAAGCTGTGATGCATGCAGGAAGTGTACCTTTGCGTTCAACATATTTTTTGAGTGACGGCATAACACGTGCTTTCCATTTGGATGTAGAGTTCAGAGAAATGGAAAGAAGAGCGTGATCGATAAATGGGTTTTTGAAACGTTCTGTAACAGCAGCGGCAAAATCTTTGAGCTCTGTTTTGGGGAGATCCAGAGTAGGAATGATCTCATCATAAATAGTTTTGTTCATAAATCCACAGATCACATCGTCGTTCATGCAGTCTCTTACAATATCCTGTCCTGCAAGGTAAGCACCCAGTACAAAGGAGGTATGAGCACCATTTAAGATACGTACTTTTCTCTGTTTGTATGGTTTGTGGTTGTCAGTGATCAGGATTGGAAGGTTCGCTTTGTCAACCGGGAATTCGTCTTTGATTGACTGAGGTCCTTCGATTACCCAGAAGCCGAAGATTTCACCTGTGTCGATCAGGTTATCTTTATAGCCAAGTTCTTCACAGATTGCAGCAGCTTCATTTCTTGGATAACCTGTTACAATACGGTCTACAAGTGTAGAGCAGAAGATGTTTTCAGCTTTGATCCAGTTGATAAAGTCTTCACCAAGATTCCACTGTTCAGCATATTTTAATACACATTTTTCAAGCTCTTTTCCATTATCATCGATCAGCTCACAGGAAAGAATGATAAATCCTTTGCCGGCTTCCTGACCGAATTTCTGGAAACGGCGATACATAAATTGAGTAAGTTTTCCAGGATAGCTGCTAGCCGGAACATCAGTAAACTGACAGGAAGAATCATAAGTAATTCCGGCTTCTGTTGTATTACATGCGATAAAACGGAGGTCCGGGTTATCTGCACATGCGAGAACTGCTTCAAAATCCTTATATGGATTGAGACAACGGCTTACACAGGAGATAACACGCTTTTTATTTATTTTTTTGCCATCCTGGAATCCACGGAGAAATAAGGTATAAAGACCCTCTTGTTCGTTGAACCTGTCATCGAGATCTGGAGCGATTGGCTGGCACAGAACAACTTTGGAGTTGAATCCGGCTTTTTCGTTTAACTCATCTATAAAATAATCTACAAATGCACGGAGGAAGTTTCCTTCACCAAACTGAAGTACACGTTCCGGCGCTGATTCAAGAAGGTATCCATCATAGCCCTGTTCTTTTAAAACAGTATAAGATAATTTTTTCATTTTCATTTTTCCTCATATATAATGATATGAGTGTTAAAAGGTCTTTTGACACTCATTTGATATCCGGATTGCTACGCAGCTACGCTGCTTCCGCAATTCGATTTATGTTTTATAAAGTAACGCCCTGTTTGAAGATTGCCATATCATGGAAACCTGCTTCTTCGGATTTTGATTTCTTTCCGGATGCAATCTCAAGGACAAAATCCAGAAGATTTTCTGAAAGCTCATCAAGAGGAGTATCATTTACCATGACTCCACAGTTGAAATCAATCCAGTTCTGCTTCTTTTTTGCAAGCTGGTTATTTGTGGAGATTTTTACTGTAGGTACAGGACTTGCAAATGGTGTTCCGCGTCCGGTGGTAAAAAGTACAATGTGTGCACCGGATGCAGCAAGGGCAGTAGAGGCGACAAGATCATTGCCAGGTGCACTCAGCAGGTTTAATCCTTTTTCCTTTACAGGTTCTCCATAAGAAAGAACTCCCATGACAGGTGCACTTCCGGATTTTTGCGTACATCCGAGAGATTTATCTTCCAGACTGGAAATACCGCCTTTTTTGTTTCCAGGAGAAGGATTTTCATAAATGGTCTGGTTGTGACTTTTAAAATAGTTTTTGAAATCGTTGACAAGGGCAACTGTCTGGTTGAACAGATCTTCTGTCTCGCAGCGGTTCATAAGTAATTCCTCAGCACCGAACATTTCAGGAACTTCTGTAAGAATTGTAGATCCTCCCATAGAAATCAGTTTGTCAGAAAATGCACCAACAGTAGGGTTTGCCGTGATTCCGGACAAACCATCAGAGCCGCCGCATTTCATACCGATTATCAGTTCAGATGCACGGATTGGTTCTCGTTTAAATGAGGATGCATAGGAAATCAGTTCTTTGACAGTTTCAATACCATCACGGATCTCGTCTTCGCATTCCTGGGCAACGAGAAAACGTACACGCTCAGGATCATAGTCCCCGATAAATTTCTTTAATTCATCGATGTTGCTGTTTTCGCAGCCAAGTCCAAGAACCAGAACACCGCCTGCATTAGGATGGTTCACTAAATCAGCAAGAATCTGACGTGTGTTATTCTGATCATCACCCATCTGGGAACATCCGTAAGGATGTGGAAAAGCACAGACACCATCAATCTGGTCTGTCATGTACTTCTGTGTGGCTCGTTCAATAGCAGATGCCACATTGTTAACGCAGCCTACTGTAGGAATGATCCAGATTTCATTGCGTACACCAACACCACCGTTTTTTCTGCGATAGCCCTGGAAGAACTTTGGCTCCCGGTGTGGAAGCTCTGTGATAGTTTTGTTATATGTATAAGTAAGAAGATCTCCCAGCCCTGTTTTTAAATTGTGAGTATGAATCCAGGAACCTGCAGGAATTTCTGCGGTTGCACGTCCAATGGGATTACCATATTTAATAATGGAATCACCAGGCTTGAGACTTTTTAATGCAAACTTGTGTCCCTGCATGATTTCTTCTGTAAGAGTGAGTGTGGAGTTATCAAGTTTGATCACAGTGCCTTTCGCCAGAGGCTGAAGCGCAACGGCTACATTATCTGAAGGATTAATTTTAATAAAAGATTTCAAGAAATCAACAACCTCCTTTATGTGAAAATAATGTATGTAAGAGCTTACATACAAATTACATCAACAAAACGGGAACGTCAATAGGAAATGGAAAAAAAGCTGAAAATGGTAAAAATACACAATGTGTAGTGCAAAAATTTGTCTGTTCTGCAAATACTTCGTGAATTGAAAATGATACTTATTTGTCGTATACTGTAAATAAAATGTAAGACCTTACATTTTGCTGAAACGGATAGAAAGGAGAGGAGAATTATTTTATGAAAGCATTTATGGACAAAGATTTTTTACTTTCAACAGAAACTTCAAAAAAGTTATTTCATGAGTATGCAGAGACAATGCCAATTGTAGATTACCATTGCCATATCAATCCCCAGGAAATTGCAGAGGATCGTAAGTTTGAGAATATTACCCAGGTGTGGCTTGGTGGCGATCATTATAAATGGCGTCAGATGAGATCAAATGGAGTAGATGAGTACTACATTACAGGTGGTGCCAGTGATCGTGAAAAATTCCAGAAATGGGCAGAAACTCTTGGGAAAGCAATCGGAAATCCGCTCTATCACTGGAGCCATCTGGAATTGCAGAGATATTTCGGATATACAGGATATCTGAACGGAGATACAGCTGAAGAAGTGTGGAACCTGTGCAACAAAAAGCTTCAGGAAGATGATATGTCTGTAAGAAACATTATCCGCAAGTCCAATGTAAAATTAATCTGCACAACAGATGATCCGGTAGATGATCTGAAATGGCATAAAGTTCTTGCAGAGGATGACAGCTTTGAGGTGAAAGTGCTTCCTGCATGGCGTCCGGACAAGGCAATGAATCTGGAAAAACCGGAATATCCGGAATACATGAAAAAGCTTTCACAGGTCAGTGGCGTTGAAATTGCTGATTTCGCAGATCTGAAAGAAGCCCTTCTTAAGAGAATGGAATTCTTTGCACAGATGGGATGCAGCGTATCTGACCATGCACTGGAATATGTTATGTATGCGCCTGCAGCAGAAGAAAAAGTAAATGAGATCTTTAAAAAGAGACTGAATGGCGAAAGCATTTCAAGAGAAGAAGAAATGATCTTCAAGACAGCTTTTATGCAGTTTGTTGGAAAAGAATATCATAAAAAGAACTGGGTAATGCAGATCCATTATGGATGCAAGAGAGACAACAATGCATTTATGTATGAGCAGCTCGGACCGGATACCGGATATGACTGCATCAATAACTATGCGCCAAGTGCTCAGACAGCAGATTTCCTGAATTCTCTGATCGCATCAAATGAACTTCCAAAGACAATCCTGTACTCCCTGAATCCCAATGACAATGAAGCAATTGGAACAATCCTTGGCTGCTTCCAGGGAACAGAGGCAGCAGGTAAAATTCAGCAGGGAAGTGCATGGTGGTTCAACGATCACAAAACAGGTATGATCGCACAGATGACATCACTTGCAAATCTGGGACTGCTTGCAAACTTTGTTGGCATGCTTACTGATTCAAGAAGCTTTTTGTCCTATACCAGACATGAGTATTTCCGCAGAATTCTTTGCGAGCTTATTGGCGGATGGGTGGAAAATGGAGAATATCCGGCTGATTATAAGACTTTAAAGGAAATCGTGTGTGGAATTTCATACAATAATGCAGTAGACTATTTTGGGTTTGACCTGTAAAATGATTGATATCAGAAAGCTTATTTTCTATTATTACCAGAACGAACAGGAGAACGATAGTGAATATATATGATATTGCAAAGCTGGCAAATGTTTCCATCGCAACAGTATCCAGAGTGGTCAATAACAGTCCGAAAGTCAGCCTGAAGACAAAAGAAAAGGTTCTTGCGGTTATGAAAGAAAATGAATACACGCCGAATGCGTTTGCCAGAGGCCTTGGTCTTGGGTCGATGAAAACAGTAGGAATCATCTGTCCAAATATTGACGATATCTATATGGCAAAAGCAGTATCTTATCTGGAGCAAAATCTTCATGCTCATGGATATGACTGTATTCTTGGCTGCAGCGGATTTAAACAGGAAGAAAAGGAGGATTATGTCAGACTCCTTTTGTCTAAGAAAATAGACACGCTGATACTGGTTGGTTCTACATATGCAGGAAATGGTAAAGATGAATCTGACACAGATTATATTCGGGAGGCAGCGGAACAGGTTTCCATATTTATGATTAACGCAAAGGTTTCAGGCGATAATATTTACTGCACCTATGCGGATGATTTTCAGGCTACTTATGAAGTGACGAAAGCCTTTATTCGGAGAGGAAAAGAGAAAATTCTTTTTATGTATGATTCAGAATCCTACAGTGCCAGGCAGAAAATGGCGGGATACGAAGCTGCATTGCAGGATGCCGGATATCCCATTCGTGGAAATCTGAAATTCAAGACCAAAAATGACATTGAATATACGCGGGATATGCTGCTTGAATACAACCGGACCCTCGATTTCGACAGCGTCCTTGCAACGGAGGATGGAATTGCAATCGGAGCAGTAAAGTATGCAAAGATTAAGGGACTGGCGATTCCTGAGGAACTGGCGGTCGTCGGATATAATAACTCAATTCTTGCAATCAGCAGTGATCCTGAGCTTACATCGGTGGACAGTAAGCTGGGGGTAATGTGCAAAAAGACAGTGGAACGGATGATAGACCTTCTTGAGAGAGAAATACAAATTGAAAAGAATGTGTGTGTTCCATGCGAAATAGTCCGCAGATGTACAACGGATTTCTGATCTTGTTTCATATTTAACCGAATCAAGTAAGTCCCCTGCGGAGGTTGCGAAAAGCAATACTTAAAAAAGGTGCATTTTGGCACCTTTTTTGTATTTGCGGATATACTGATAAAAAAGGGGATTTTCCATGTTTCCTGTAGAGCCGATTTCCGGAAAAATGCTGGATTATTATGTTGGACGGAAAGATTCCTTTCTTATAGATTTAAGAAATCCGAAAGAGTACCATACCGGACATATAAAGGGAGCGGTAAATGTGCCATATGAGAAGTTTGAAGAAATGCAGACATATGATTTTCCAAAAGGGAAAATACTGGTGCTGTATTGCGACCGGGGCGGGGCAAGTCTTCAGGCGGCCAGGATTCTGGCGCGAAATGGATATAAGACAAAAACGGTGATCGGGGGAATGAAGGAGTACAGAGGGAGAAATCTGATATGCGATATATGAGAAAAAATTCAAAAGAGTACTATCTTGTAATTTCCATCAAGGCATGATAATGTAAAGAAGAAAAATGTCCTTTTCATGAGGTTATGTAAACCGAAAAGGAGAGAGACAATTCGAACACTAAAAACAGAGGAGAAACCAAGTTTATGAAATATATGTTTGCTTCTGACATCCATGGTTCTGCTTACTATTGCAGGAAAATGCTGGATGCTTTTGAGAAAGAAGGGGCAGAGCGCCTGGTTCTGCTGGGCGATCTGCTTTATCACGGACCAAGAAATGATCTGCCAAAAGAATATGCACCTAAGCAGGTAATTCCCATGCTGAATGCCATGAAAGACAAAATTTATGCTGTGCGCGGTAACTGTGAGGCAGAAGTGGATCAGATGGTTCTGGAGTTTCCGGTGATGGCAGATTACTGTATTCTGTCAATTGACGGCAAGACACTTTATGCGACGCATGGACATGTTTATAATCAGAATAACCTTCCGCCTTTATGCGAGGGAGATATTCTGATCCATGGTCATACCCATGTGCTGAAAGCAGAGCAGATGGAGGGATACATTCTTTTGAATCCGGGTTCCGTATCCATTCCGAAAGAAGGAAATCCGCCTACCTATGCGGTGCTTGAGAACGGTGTTTTTTCCATCATGGATTTTGAAGGAAATATTGTAAAAAGCATAGTGCTTTAAGAAGGGAAAAACGGTGAATGAGTACAGAAAGATTTGAACTGATCGCTCCCTGCCATTTTGGCCTGGAAGCGGTTTTGAAAAGAGAAATACTGGATCTGGGATATGAGATCAGCAAGGTGGAGGATGGAAAGGTTACTTTCCTGGCAGATGCCCAGGGAATTGCAGATGCCAATGTTTTTCTGCGCACTACAGAGCGTATTCTTCTGAAGATTGCGGAAGTGAAAGCTGAGACATTTGATGAGCTTTTTGAGGCAACGAAAGCTTTGCCATGGGAACGTTACATTCCAGCAGATGGCAAATTCTGGATTGCGAAAGCCAATTCAGTGAAGAGTAAGCTGTTCAGCCCGTCTGATATCCAGTCCATTATGAAAAAAGCCATTGTAGAGCGTCTGAAGGGCGTATATAACGTGTCCTGGTTCCCGGAGGATGGAGCAAGTTTTCCTATCCGCGTGGCGTTTATGAAGGATGTGGCAACTATTGGAATCGATACTTCCGGTGTTTCTCTTCATAAGAGAGGGTATCGTCAGATGACCGTGAAGGCACCTATTACAGAGACTCTTGCCAGCGCATTGATTATGTTAACTCCGTGGAAAAAGGACAGAAGTCTTGTGGATCCCTTTTGCGGAAGCGGTACTTTTCCAATCGAGGCAGCTATGATGGCTGCAGATATTGCACCGGGTATGAACCGTTCTTTCCTTGCCGAGGACTGGAAGCAGGTTGTGCCGAGAAGATGCTGGTATGAGGCTGTAGAAGAGGCTCAGGACAGAGTAAATCTGAAAATCGAGACAGATATTCAGGGCTATGACATAGATGCTGAGGCACTGAAGGCAGCCAGGGCAAATGCAAAAATGGCAGGGGTAGAAAGCCTGATCCATTTTCAGCAGCGTCCTGTGAAGGAGCTTCATCACCCGAAGCCTTACGGATTTATTATTACGAATCCACCTTATGGTGAGCGTCTGGAAGAAAAAGCAGCTTTGCCGCAGCTTTACCGCGAGATCGGTGAGAGCTACCGCGGCCTGGATAAGTGGTCTATGTACCTGATCACTTCTTATGACAAAGCTGAGAATGACATTGGACGCAAGGCGGATAAGAACCGTAAAATCTATAACGGAATGCTGAAAACATATTTTTACCAGTTCCTGGGACCAAAGCCTCCAAGACGTGCGGCACAGGAAAAGAAAGAGGGCACTGATAAATGAAGAAGATAATTTTTGCAACAGGAAATGCAGATAAAATGAAAGAAATCCGTAAAATCCTGGCAGATCTGGATGCAGAAGTGGTATCTATGAAAGAAGCCGGGATTCAGGCTGATATTGTGGAAGATGGCAAAACCTTTGAGGAAAACGCAGTGATCAAGGCGACTGCCATCAGCAAGCTTACCAGTGATGGCGAAATTGTACTTGCAGATGACTCGGGGCTTGAGATTGATTATCTGAATAAAGAGCCGGGAGTTTATTCTGCTCGTTATATGGGCGAGAATACAGACTATCATATTAAGAATGCAAATTTGATCCAGAGACTGGATGGCGTGCCGGATGAGCAGCGTACAGCCCGTTTTGTCTGCGCTATTGCAGCTGCCTTTCCAGACGGAAGAGTGGAAACTGTGCGTGGAACCATGGAAGGCCGTATTGGATATGAGGAAAAGGGTGCCAATGGATTTGGCTATGATCCTATCTTTTTCCTGCCGGAATATGGCTGTACATCTGCAGAGCTGTCTATGGAAGAAAAAAATAAAATCAGCCACAGAGGAAAAGCTTTGCAGGCAATAAAGGAAGAATTACGATGAAGGTGCTGGTTGTCAGTGATACTCATGGGAGAGATGAGTCACTGGAGATGGCAGTAGCTTTGGAGCAACCCTTTGACTATCTGATTCATTGCGGCGACGTGGAGGGCAGGGAATTTTTTATTGAAGCGCTGGCAGAATGTCCCTGTACCATTGTGGCAGGAAATAATGATTTTTTCAGTGATCTTCCAAGAGAGGATGAGATTTTGCTGGAAGGACATAAGATCATGGTGACTCATGGGCACAATTATGGTGTGTCCATGGATCTTTATGGGGTTTCGGAAGAGGCGGCAGCCAGAGGCTGTGAGATTGTTTGCTTTGGACATACCCATAAGCCAGTGGTGGAGAAGAAAAATGGTGTACTGGTGATCAATCCGGGAAGCCTTTCTTTTCCGAGACAGGAAGGCCGCAGACCAAGTTATGCGGTGATGGAGCTGTATAAAGGGGAAGAACCGGAAATTGAAATTCGGTATTTGTAACTGAAAAATACCTGTATGTTTGACTGTGGAAATGAAATGTTTTTTGAAATATTTTTTTGAAAATAGTCGAAAAAGAGAAAAATGCAGGTGGTGGAGGGCCTGAAAACCCGCATTTTTAGCGGGTTTTCGGGAATTACATCTTTTTTCGAAAAAAATATAAAAATTTATAAAAAAGGTGTTGACAAATGGGAGACCATATAATATAATAACTCTTGCCTTGAGCGAGAGAAAAGAAATTCTTGAGAGCACAAGGAACGACAACTTCATAGAAATGATGTTGTAAGACATCGGGGTGTGGCTCAGTTTGGCTAGAGCGCCTGGTTTGGGACCAGGAGGCCGCAGGTTCGAATCCTGTCACCCCGACTGCTGTAACAACATTACCGTTTCAGCGTAAATGCGGGTGTAGTTCAATGGTAGAACACTAGCCTTCCAAGCTAGATACGTGGGTTCGATTCCCATCACCCGCTTCTCTGATGAAGAGAGATATGTGTCAGTAGCTCAGCTGGATAGAGCAACGGCCTTCTAAGCCGTGGGTCGGGGGTTCGAATCCCTTCTGACACGCTGTGGTGGGTATAGCGCAGTTGGTTAGCGCGCCAGATTGTGGCTCTGGAGGCCCAGGGTTCGAATCCCTGTATCCACCCTTTGCCTTTGGGCTATCGCCAAGCGGTAAGGCACAGCACTTTGACTGCTGCATTCGCTGGTTCGAATCCAGCTAGCCCAGTCCTATATGGAGCATTAGCTCAGTTGGTAGAGCACTTGACTTTTAATCAAGTTGTCCGGGGTTCGAATCCCCGATGCTTCACTTGCGAATGAGAACCGGAAGCCTTATGATTAGGGTATTCCGGTTTTTTAAATAATATATATGCGGATGTGGCGGAATTGGCAGACGCGCCAGATTTAGGTTCTGGTGTTTACGACGTGCAGGTTCAAGTCCTGTCATCCGCAGGAAATGAGGAATGATCTGGATCGGATTTTCGAGATGAAAATTAGATCTGGGTCATTTTTTTAATCTGTTTGTTGCTGTTCACTGGTAACGTTCCGCGAGGTGTTTTTTGTGAACAAAGTTCACAGAAAACCCGAGAGTTAAGTTTGCGCAGCAAACGCTACTTCTTGTGCTTGTCACAAGAAGGTTCGTCTTTCTGTGCATCGCGAAGCGCGTTACTGTGAACAGAGTGAACAGTAATGCCTTGATTTTACAGGAAGGATTTGTTATAGTTTACACAACGAAGAAGCATGGAGGAATAATATGGACGTTGTTCAGTTTCAGGAGAAATTAAGAGAGATTTGTGAGCTTGGAAAGCAGAACAGGAATATGCTGACACATGAGCAGATCCGGGAGCATTTTGCAGGTACTGATCTCGAGACCAGTCAGATGTTAAAGGTACTGCAGTATCTGAAACTGCAGGGAATTATGATAGAGGGAGACACTGCCCCGGTGGAGACAGAGGAAGTGGGCGAGACGGAGCCGGAGTCAAAAGGAACCAGCACCCCGCTTACTTCAGAGGAAGAAGCATATCTGAAGGATTACCTGGCAGAGGTAAGCAACGGTAAGGAAGTAAGTCCGGAGATGCTTCACACATTGTTTGAGAATCTGGCAGATGGGGATGCCATTGCAGAGGCAGCTCTTACCAGCATTTATCTGCCGGTAGCGGCAAATATGGCCGCTGATATGAACTGTACAGAGATTCAACTTGCAGATTTGATTCAGGAGGCGAATGTGGTGCTGCTTACGGCTCTTTCCGACCCGGAGACAGAACGTAAAGATGATGCTTGGCTACGTCTTCAGCTTCGCAAGGGAATCATCGCTGCCATTGAGGAGCAGACACAGCAGAAATTCCAGGATGATTGTCTGGTAACGAAGGTGGAGAAACTGGAATCGGCAGTGAAGGATCTGACGGACGATGACGGGGAGAACCGTTTTACCATTGATGAGCTGGCGGTTATTCTCGATATGAATGTGGATGAGATCAGGGATATTCTGCGTCTTACAGGAGACGATAAATAATTATGACAAGTGAAAATCCGGGAAAATTATGGAGATAAGGCTATCCTGTCGGAAATGAAAACAATGCTGCAGAATTAATGGAAACACCGGAGGTGATTTAAAAGTAAAAATCATCTCTGGTGTTTTTTTGTCTTTTCTGGATGTTTTGAAATTTACATTGAAATTTCACTGTACAAGTGTTACTATCATAAATAATAATCAAAATATTTTTGCGTACAATAAATATTATTTGATAAATGAAAGGAGGATATATATGAATTTGGAAAAATATCAGCAGTATTCCAGAATTGCAAGAGGTTTGGAAAAGGCAGACCTGGTATTGAAGGATGCAAGGATTGTGAATGTTTTTACGGAAGAGATCATCCGCGGAGACATTGCCATACAGGATGGGATTATAGCAGGAATTGGAAGCTTCCATGGGAAAGAAGAATGTGATCTGGCTGGCAGATATGTATGTCCGGGATTTATTGACAGCCATCTTCATCTGGAATCTACACTGGTTACACCGGCTGAACTGGTAACAGCTGCCTCCAGGCACGGAACCACTACTTTTATCGTGGATCCCCATGAATCAGCCAATGTGTCCGGTTTGGCAGGAATTGATTATATTCTGGATCAAACCGAAGATGTGAAAGCAAATGTATATGTGATGATGCCATCCTGTGTTCCTGCTACTGCCATTGATGATAATTGATGCACTCTTACTGCTGAAGATATGGTTCCTTACCTTCATAACAGCCGGATTCTTGGACTTGGAGAAGTAATGGACAGCATTTCTGTGGTACAGGGCGAGAAAAGCATGCATGACAAGCTAGAACTGTTTGAGGGCAGAATCCGTGATGGCCACGCTCCGTTTCTGGAAGAGGGAGATCTTCAGGCATATGCTATGGCAGGGATTGCTACAGACCATGAGTGCAGCTTCTTTGATTATGCCATGCGAGAACGGCGGAACGGTCTTACCATTCTTGTAAGGGAAGGCAGCGCTGCCCGAAATCTGGAGGCGCTTGTTGGCGGTCTGGTGCAGAGACATATGAATGGTGACGGATTCTGCTTCTGCACAGATGACAAGCATATTGAGGATATCCAGCGGGAAGGGCATATTGACCATAACGTGCGAAAAGCTATCCGCCTTGGCATGAATCCAGTGTCCGCTATTAAGATGGCAACCATCAATGCGGCGGACTGTTATGGGCTGAAAGACAACGGTTCAGTGGCACCCGGCAGGCAGGCAGATCTTTTGGTTCTTTCGGATCTTGTCAGTGTGACCATAGAAGACGTGTACTTTAAGGGGCAATTGGTGGATAAAAATGCAAAGATTGTTATAAAACCGTGTGCCCCTGAATTGAAAAATACAGTGCATGTGGCTGAATTTTCCAGAGAGGCGTTTCAGCTGGAGTCTGCAGATGGAATCTTTCCGGTGATTCTGGCAGAAGAAGGACAGATTACTACCAGAAAGGGAACTCTGAAAGCAGGGGATGGTCCCTGCAAATTCCAGTCCGATGACGATTATCAGAAGATTGCAGTTGTAGAACGTCATAAGATGACGGGGAAAATCGGCTGTGGCGTGATCGGAGGTTTTGGTATCCGTGGTGGAGCAATTGCGTCCAGTGTATCCCATGATTCCCATAATATTATTGTGATCGGAGATAATGATGAGGACATGGAGCTTGCTGTGCGGGAACTGATGCGTACTCAGGGAGGCTATACGATCGTAGAGAATCATAAAGTATTTGACACTCTTGCCCTTCCTGTAATGGGACTGATGAGTGATAATGGTTTTGAGAAAGACAATGAGACTCTTGGGCGAATGATCCATAAAGCTCATGAAATGGGTGTGAAAGACGGTCATGATCCGTTTATTACGCTGTCCTTTATGGCTTTGCCGGTTATTCCGCAGATCCGAATTACACCAAGAGGCGTTTTTGATGTGGAAGCGTGGAAGTTTTTATAAGATACCAGGATTGCGGGAGTGCAATGTACGAGACGGTAGTTTTGCTTTCCAAGGGCAAGGTCGACTCGAAAAAGATTCGGGTTGAGTTTCTTTGGAAGATATGGATATGTCCGAATTTCAGGATGGGGCAACCTACACCCAGATCAAGGACTATCTGATCTACAATGATCCGATTGGATATGCAGACTTGATATTGAACGGTGATCCCGAAATTTATCTAAAAACTGTAACTGAATATAAACTCTTAGATTAAAATTCAGCCCTCTGCCTTTTCATTGGCAGAGGGCCGTTTTTTGCTTAACAGTTATTGAGCATCCCTTAATTGCTCTACAACACTGCATTTCGCTGCGTTGTCATACATCATGCAAGGAATCAGCCACCCCAGCAGAAGAAATACCGGAATTGTCAGCAGGACAGGCAGAATGGTGAATCGATACTCAAAGAACCAGAACATACTGCCCAGCATTTTTCCCGCAAGAGGTCCCACCGCCAGCGACAGAATAAAGGCCGCCGCTACAGAAGACATTGCGTAAAACAACCCCTCGTAGATCAGCATGGTTTTGAGCTGCCGGTTCGTCATTCCTACAGCCTGAAGCACAGCAAATTCACGGCGGCGGGAAAGAATACTGGTCATCATGGCGTTGAAGAAATTTAAGAGTCCCACCA
>ENA-OQKF01000455-OQKF01000455.1-human-gut-metagenome-genome-assembly--contig:-NODE-455-length-26274-cov-47.395724_pt1 | contig 26274 bp, 13 predicted proteins | sample MGYA00242617_ERZ504784 | MGnify/ENA primary metagenome ERZ504784 (study PRJEB26092, sample SAMD00036364) | human gut metagenome | host: Homo sapiens | study: EMG produced TPA metagenomics assembly of... | reverse complement strand
ATTGCCGGCCTGGAGGCCGCGCGCGTAGCGGCCAAGCGCGGCTACGACGTGACCGTCTACGAGGCGAGCGATCACTTGGGTGGCCAGATTGTGCTGGCGGCCGCGCCTCCGCGCAAGGACGAGATCATGCGCTCGGTCGAGTATTACGAGAAGATTCTGCCCGGCCTGGGCGTGAAGGTTGAGCTCAACCATGCCGCTACCGCTGAGGACCTCAACGCCGCCGACGCCGCGATTGTGGCCGTGGGCGCGCACGACGTGGTCATCCCCGTTCCGGGTGCCGACTCGGAGAAGGTCGTCTCGAGCTGGGACGTGCTGGCCGGCAAGGTGGAGCTTACGGGCCGCGTCACCGTCATTGGCGGCGGCCTGGTGGGCACCGAGACTGCCGAGTACCTGCTGCAGCACGGCTGCGAGGTGGCGATCGTGGAGATGCTCGACAAGATTGCCGCGGGCGAGTCCGAAACCATTCTGCCGCTGATCATGAGCGACTTTGCAGAGCATAACGTGGAGCAGCACGTGAAGACCCGCCTGACCGCCATTACCGACGAGGGCGTGGAGGCCATTCGCACCACCGAGGACGGCGCCGAGGAGCCGGTGAAGATCGTCTGCGATTACGTGGTGATGGCCGTGGGCTCCAAGGCCAACGCGTTTGACCTGGACGGCGTGACGGTACCCGTGACCTACGTGGGCGACTGCTCGGGCGAGCGCACCGCCGACATCGCGAGCGCCATTCGCACGGCGTATCACGCGGCCAACGAGCTGTAGCCGAGAAAGCCATCGCGTATTGAGTGGGCGGGGAGTGCCGTATCGGTGCTCCCCGCCTTTTTGTCGATAAGAGTGCCTCTGACCAGCGGGTTCAGAAAATCCGAATCTTATGCATCCGAAAATCCGAATCCTTAGAACAGGAAAATCCGAATTATATGAACACGAAAATCCGAATCGCAACCACCCGAAAATCCGAATTTGCTACAGTGGAATAGAAGAATCAGAAAGCGGGAACTGGAAATCTGCGGGGGTGGCTCATGGCAGGCGAGAGGCTACATCGGGACGGATACATCCCACGTATCGTGGATGCGCAAATCGAGCGCTACCTTCGTGTCTTTGGCGCGGTCGAGATTGCGGGCACCAAGTGGTGCGGCAAGACGTGGGCCGCGCTCGAGCACGGGGCGTCCGCCTCGTATGTCGACGAGAATCTCGACCTCGCGCGTGCCGACCCGGCGATGATGTTGCTGGGAGACCGTCCGCATATTATCGATGAGTGGCAGCGCGTTCCCCAGATTTGGGACTACGTTAGACACGAGGTTGACCGCACCCGGGGTACGCGCGGCGCCTATATCCTCACGGGTTCCGCCACGCCCGCGTTTGGCTCAAAGGCGGAGGCGCCCGCGCATAGTGGAGCTGGCCGCATCGGCCGCGTCCGCATGCACCCCATGACGCTTGCCGAGACAGGTGAGTCCAACGGCAAGGTGAGCCTGGCGGGCTTGTTTGAGCATCGTTTTGAGCCCTGCCAGTGCGATGGCGATACACCGGGGCTTGTCGAAGCCGCTTGCCGCGGCGGCTGGCCCGAGGCGATCGATATGGTTTCGGCTGACGCCCAGCTCATCGCCCGCGAATATCTCAACACAACGTTTTCGAGCAGCTTCTCGGCGGTCGGTCTCGACCCCGATATTGCTCGTCGAGTCTCCGCATCGATCGCGCGCAATCTGGGACAGGCAACCACGTATAAAACGATTCTTATGGATATGTTCGGCGCCGAGGAGGAACCCGCAGCGTTTGCCGATGAGACCAAGGTGCGCAGGTACCTGGATGCCCTCAAAGGCATGTTTATTCTCGAGGAGGTTCCCGGTTGGGTTCCCGCCGCGCGCGACAAACGGCGCTTTACCGTCAAGCCCAAGCGCTATCTGGCAGATCCGAGCCTTGCTTGCGCCTTGCTAGGTATGTCCTCGCAGGCGCTGCTTGCCGACTGGCAGACATTTGGTCTGGTGTTTGAGAATTTGGTCATACGCGACCTTTCGGTCTACGCACGCTCGCTCGACCTGCTGGATAGCACGCCCGTGCGCTATTATCGCGACGATTCGGGCCTTGAGTGCGATGCTATCGTGCAGCTAGCCGACGGACGGTGGGCCGCCTTTGAGATTAAGGTGAGTGAAGATAAAGCGAGCGCCGGCGTCGAGAGCCTCAAGCGCGTTCGCAAGAAGGTCTGTGGAAATCCTCGTTCACGCACACGCGAACCGGAGTTTATGGCCGTGATTGTGGGGGTGGGTGAGTACGCCCGCGAGGTCGAGGACGGTATCTACGTGATACCCGTGCGCGCGTTGGGGTGTTAAGGGGCGGCACGCCGTGTGTCCGCTGCCCGGTGCCACGGATTGGTGCAAGGGGGTCAGGTTTTTTGCACCATGTTGGTGTGAAGTGACCTGACCCCTTGCGCCAAGGGTTTGACTTTTAAGACATCATTAAGGCTTGCGTTGTGGAGCAAACCGCAGGTCAATGCTATTCTTTTACCTTATCGTACGGTGTTGTATTCTGCCTGAATTCTCTACCTGCGAACAATGGATAAACGCGACCGAGCGAAAAGGATGGCACGCCCGCAAGCAGGGCAAATGTAAGCGATGAGTGGCATGGACCGACATAGCGAGCCCCAGCAGCACAAGACGGCGGCCGAGTACCGTCAAGCTGCCGACGAGCACGTGCGGACCCTCAAGGATTTCTGGAAGGATTTCCTGGTGAGCGGTCTGTTTGTGCTGGCCGCCATCGTTGCCATCTTTGCATGCCTGGCCTGGTTTGCCGCGAATAACCGAGTGAGCGCCACGGGGAGTACGATCGGGGCGAAGGCGGATCGGTATACGCTGACCGCCGAGGGCGAGGGCGAGTCCGACGCCCACGTGGGCTATTACGAGCGTTCCGAGCGCACGGACACCGAAAAACAGGCTATCGCTGGTCTGGATACGGCCGATGCCATGACGGTGACGCTCGGCTCCAACCTCAACAACGAGACCGCAGGCTCTCTGTACCCGGGTGCTCGCGGCAAGATTATATTTACGGTGAAGCCGCTGGTGGATGACCTGAACGGGGTCACGATCAATCTGTCGCGCTTGCTCAAGGTCACGAGCCTTGGCGTTGGCGTTGTCGAGGACGGGGGAACGCTGACGGCTGAGGCTGAGGCGCTCCTTGGCTTGGTTAAGGGCCATTTACTGTTCTTTACGAAATGCGACAACGGGTATTACTCGGATCGTGTAATAAACAACCAAATCACGATTCCAAAGAGCCAATTTTGCGAAGACGGCAAAACGACCAACCCCACAAAGAAGTCCGTCACCATCGCTCTGTACTGGGTATGGCCGGAGTACTTCCAGAACTTTGTCCTTGCGGGCAATACGAATTACTACAAGAATCTGTTTGCGGCGGTGGGTGACGAGAGGTCTGACTACGGCGCTTTGCAGGCGGATATCAATTCGAACAAAGTGAACTATTTCTATGGCTCGGCAGGTAGCACGAGTGCTGCCGAAGCCCCCACGGTTTCAGCCGTCATGTCCTCCAGCGACACCGCCATCTGCTCGGCGCTGTACAACAATGCCGACGAGCAGATCGGTAATAGGGTCAAATACATCCAACTTAGAATTAGCGCTCAGGAGGGCGTGAGCTCATGAGTACCATGCAAACGCGCCTCGTCGATGCCCGCAATTGGATAGAAAACCACCGCGCACAGGCCCTTGCGGTCCTGATATTGCTGGCGGCAATCGCTCTTATCATCGGCTTGTCGCTCTCGTGGTTTGTGGGCAGCAAAAGCTTGTCCACGGTGGGCAAGATCCAAACGCCCGCGCAGCTCAAGATCATGGGTCCCAACCAGACGAGCATCGAGCCCATCGAGATTTCGTATGACGAGTCGCGCGGTGATGTGAAAAACTCCAACGGTACCGTGACCGTTCGTCGCGCGTTTTGTGTGCAGAGCGACAATGGCGATCCCGCTGCCGGCGGTCAAGCGTTTGAGCTGCAGGTTGCCAACACAACGAATATCACGGGGCTGACGATCAATGTATATCACGTGACGGTCAACGATCCGAGTAATACGAGCGGCACTGTGGTTGGCCTCGACGGGCTCAATCAGCCGTATTCGTGGAGCAAGGGGGATTCGATTGAGTTCGACTTTATCAACTCCGCGGACAAGGCAAATACGTTGGCTCAAGAGCTTGTCGACAATGATCCAACGTACGGCACTTATAAGAGCGTTCAGAAAAACGCGCGCCCGCTCTACCGGTATCACGAGTTCACAAAGAGTCAGCTCGACGGTTACAGCGATAAGAACCAAACGGCCAACGCCGCCACGAACTTCATCATCGAGTGCACATGGAATCCGGGCGTTGTGACCGTAAACGGAAAGACGGTCTCCAACGTCAAAGAGACCGACATGGTTTATCTAATTGCTCGCGGTACGAGTGGCAACTAATAACAAGAAGGGAGGGGTGCCAGATGCGAAAAGACAAGAACGAGCAAAATGAAATCGCGAGGCCTGTTGGCAAGCACTTTGCACAGGTTGACGATTCTAAGGCAGAGCCTTGCTGCGCAGAGTCGGCGCCCCCTGCTTCCAAAGTACGTAAACGCCTATGGGCAGTTGCGGTGCTGTTGTGCGCCGTTGCGATTGCGACGGGCACCTACCTTACCTACACGGCCTTTTTGGCGGGTGACTTTCTTAAGTCGGTCGCTGTCTCGGGCACGTCACAGGCGCTGTTTGCCTCGGACATGCTTACGGGCTACACGAATGAGACGCTGAATGACGAGGGTATTGCCGTCCGAAGCGTCATTGCCGACACGAGTGGGGAAAACTGCTCTTTTACCTTTCGCATTTACAACCATCTGCTGGGCGACAAGAACAAGGTCAACGACAAGGACGTTAACGCGACGCTGAGCGTGACGGCGACGGGTACGACGAAAGCTTGGAGCATAAGCGGTGAGCCTGCGCTGACGGCGAACGGCACGGTCGGCCTTTCCTTCCCCGCCAACAAGGCAACCATGTATACCTATAAGGTTACGTTTTCCAAGGCAGACCTCAACAAAGCATCCTTCACCGTTAAGGCCCAGGTCGGCTCCAATAGCCCTGGCACCAACCTTAAATGGCTCGCCGCCAAGATTGCGCCTTCCGAGCGTGCAGAGGTAACGGCTTCGGGCGTTTCGGGCGAGTGGGTTGACAAGAACTCGGATACCGATAAGAACTTGGGCATCAACGCTTTTGATGCCTACAACTATCGCGTGACGGTTACGGGTGCTACGACCAAGGTGAAGCTCATGTGGGGAGACGGGGTCGAGCTCGACCCGTTCTTTGAGGCGAATCACAAGAACGGTAATGGGCAAGCAGCCGTCAGCGGCAACTCGATCACATACGATGCATCTCCTGGCTCGGAAATCATCACCTTTTACCGGAAGGGTGATTCGAAGCCGACCAGCTGGGAAGCCATTGGCGTTTCGTGTTCGGCCGCGAAGAGCTAGTCGAAGCGACCCGCAAGCATAGATTTTGAGACCCCGCACGGGGCATGAGATAGAACGAGGTAGGACCAGATGAGAACGGCAAAGCGCATAACAACCGCATGCCTGACTGCGATCATGATTTTCCAGGCGCTCGCGCCTTCCACAGAGGTGTTCGCGCAAGAGCTCGACGCCGTTATGGAGGCGTCTGTCTCTGCCGCGCGCGCCGCGGGCAACACGGCGCGCTCCGTACAGGATGCTGTGGCAACCGCGCTGCAAGATGCTGACCAGGCTGCATCTGATGATGCCGCAACGACTCCGGGCGCCGATACGGGCGCCACCGAGGGCGGCGACGGTTCTACCAACGCTGGCGAATCGCAGGACTCCACGACCGATGGAACCACCAGCGGCGATGCTCCAGCGGAGGGCGACGCGTCCCAAGACGATGCGGCTGCCGATGAGGGTGCTGCTGACGAAGAACAAGCGGATGACGCGGACACGGATGCTGCTGATCAGGCAAACACCGACCCCACCATCACTACTGTCGAGGCTCTCAGGCACGCGTTGGGTGACGGCGATGTCATCACTGACGACTCGGGCGCCGTCACGGCCATTACCTTTGAGTCCAACGCCGACCTTATCGCCATCTCCAACACCGATCCCGCCATCTACCAGAACGCGAACATCTCCAAAGGTGGCTCGACCGGCATCGACTTCGACGTGTGCGGCGCGGAGATCGTGGACGGCCTGGGTAGCCTCACGTTCCAGGGCTTCGGCAGCGATGCCTACCCTTTCAAAGGCGCGCTCAACCTCGGCGACAGGGTCCTGACCGTCAACAAGACGCTCTTCAACAACATCGAGCTCAGCGACGCCAACAGCACCGTAAAGCTCACCTGGAAGGGTACCGATGCCCAGCCCATCGTGGCCGCAAAGGTCACGGGCGCGGACAAGACGCTTGCTGCCACCGTTACCGTGGGCACGCCCAAGAGCGATACCGAAAAGGACATCTGCAAGCTCACCTCGCCGCTTGTGGGCGAGGTCACGGGCGCGCTCACGCTTAACGCAACCTACGTGACAAGCGCGAACAGCCCTCTGGCAGTCGATATGCAATCGAGCGCAGGCAACATGGGCTTGCTTGTGAACACCCTTGCCGAAAAAGCATCGCTTACGCTTGCGGGCCTCGCCCTGCCGGACAACCTCGACGGTACGCCCACCATCAACGCGACAGCCGATGGCGCCAACGCAGGAGGCCTTATCGGCGAGGCGCGGGAGGGTGCCACCGTCGCCCTACCAACTGGCATCGATGTCTCGGCGCTGAGCGTCGCAGGTAAAAACGCGGCGGGCGGTCTTATCGGTAAGGCCACCAACCTCACGCTCAACATCGCTGATGGCGTAACGGTTAAGCCGGCGTGCAACGTCGGCGATAAAGACAGCGCTTGCTCCGGTGGCGTCATCGGCGACGTGAGCTTTGCGCAAGGATTTATCGTTAAGCCCAATATGTTCGACCTGGGCAAGCTTGTGACGCTTGGTGCATCGCAACGCGCCGGCGCCCTTTTTGGTGTGGCCGATATTTCTAATGGCGACATCGTGGTGCAAGGCGGAACGTATAAGAGCAAGTTCACCTTACCGGAAGAAGTTAGCTTCAACGGCAGCTACGGCGGCCTTGTCGGCAAGGTGTTTGCGACGGCAAAAGGCGTCGATGAGTCGCTGCGCGCCTTTGTGGTCCAAAAGGATGCGGATAAGAAAACGTGCTCAATTGAGTTTGAACTTGCGGGCAAGCTGTCCGATACGGGCGGTGTTGTTGGCTATGTTGGCGATAGCGCGGACTCCAATTCGCAGCCTGTCGCCGTTGTGCTCGACGGCGTGACGGTTGCGTGCAAGGGAGATGCTTCGGTGCGAACGGACGCCGGAAAGTTCGGTGGTGCCGTGGGCGTTGTCGACGCGCGCAATGTCCTTGACGTGCGAGATTTCAAACTTACAAGCGACAATCCTATCGGTAAGGCGCAAAGCAACCGTGCCGCGGGAATTGCAGGCTCTGCGTGGAATGCTGTAATCAAATTCAGCGGCATCACGGATCTGTCGGGCGCAAGTTTTGCCGAAAACAGCACGACGGGCCAGCTCGTATACGAGAACCACAACGCGCTGATTTTTGCTGTCGGCGATGGCTCTGACGCTGACAAGGGTGCAGCGGGCTGGACCTTCAAACGTAGCAATACTGCCTCGAAGACGGACGACATCGCGACCTACGGCGAAGTTATTCGTCTGGGCGGCGACTTCATTAAGCTTGATGTGGACACTCATAAGTTGACCTTGCCGGATTCGCTGACGGCAGCTAACGGTGCCTACACCCTAACCTCTGTTGAGGATTTCGCCAAACTTGCAATCACCTGGCAAACCAACGGCTACTACTCCATGGTCGAGGGCGTTTCCGAAAACAATCTGAATGGTTTAAAGTCCTCGACCATTACGGTGAACGGCACAATTGACCTCAAGGGTACAGGCCTGACGGGCTTCACTCAGGACCGCGCAAACGACTCGCAAGTTTTCTCGGGTACGTTGAACGGCGGCGGCACGATCAAGCTTGCTGTCGGTGAGCCTTACGGCATGCGCGGGAACGCCCCTCTGGGCGCCGACGACACCAGTGCCGGCAACGGAAAAATCTACCGTCACGGCCGCCTGGGCTTGTTCGCAGCAATCAACGGCGCAGCCGCCAACAGCGAGACTGTCTCCAACGTCACCATCGCTGGCTCCATGAGGTTCGATAACGGCTCGGCAATCGAGGCTGGATCGCTTGCGGGCGCCATTGCGGGTGGTCTGACGCTGTCTGGCGCAACGTGCGAAACGAATATCGCATGCGATGATACGTTCACCAACGATGTGAACATTGGTGGTATTGCAGGCAGCGTGTCGGCAGCTTCTACGGTTACGTTTAGGGACAGTAGCAAGGCTCAAGCGAGCATCACTGCAACTAAAACGCTTAATGGCAACAGCCGTATTGGCGGCGCCATCGGCTATGTGGGCAATTATGTCTCGACATTCAACGTTACGGGCCTTGAGGTCAGCGGAAAAATCGAGACCGGCAATTGCACCAGCGGCAAGATTGCCCAGGTCGGCGGTCTTATCGGCTGCATCGCACAGAGCACCTATGGGGCTGATGGGGCAATAGCCAACTCGGCCAAAAAGGACGTTAACATTACGGGCCTTTCGTTCAACTCGTTCAAGATGGGAGTCGGAAAGAACGGCGATAAGCTCAATGGCGTGGGCGGTCTCTTGGGTTATAGCTGGGGCAACGCGGTCGTAACTATCGGAGATGACAACATTAACAAGAGTGAAAACTCCTATGCTTTGAAAACGACCAACGCTTCTATAATCGCGACTGTGGATGATTCCAAGGAGCTTGGCGGCCTTGTATACGCAGCCAGCGGTCACTGGATTATCAACAACTACGCCATCGATCTCTCGGGCACAAAGATTAATGCAGGCGCCGCTCAGACGCTCGGCGTTCTAGTTTGCCGCGGCTGCAAGGTGGATGATAAGACGACATATGGCGTCGAGAGCTACCTAGGCCTGTACTTGGAGGACAGGGCTTATTGGGATACCGCCTATAGGGTGCCCACCGGCGAGGGGGCCATCGTTGCGTCGGGCGTAACGTCCTTCGATGAATGGGTTGGCAGCGGTGTAAAACCAAACAACGGCAGCAAGCTCATGGACGCCGACTGGAACACGGTCGTTTCGCTACACACACAGAAAAACAAGCTGGACATGGACGGCGATTCCACAAAAGACAACAGCTACCATAATCGCTCGTCTTTCGGTCGAAGCCAGAATACGAACGGCAATACCCGCTACTTCTACAACCTCGACATAGCCTCTAAGAATTGTGAAGGCGGCTTTAGTGGCAGTCAAATCGATACAGCGGACAAGCTGCTCTTATGGTCTGCTTTCTGCTATGCTCCCGCCGGTATTCGTTCGACAATCGTTCCCGATGGTACGACAGGGCTCGATGATTCCATAACCATAACGGGCACAATCGATTTGGCCGGCTACAGCTACTATCCCACTCAACCGATCGGAGAGGTGACGGTTAATAATGCGGCCATCACCTTCTACTACTCCAAGATCAAGGCCGAGCAGAATGGCAACAAGCTAAACTCCGATGCCACCCAGCACGAGAACATGCACTGCGGTCTTTTTCAAACGGTGGCAGACGGCGATCTCACAGTAAGCAACGTCACTTTGGGTGGTACCGTTGGGCCCGTTATCAATGACGGAAAGAGCTCTACTGACGCTATTGGCGCGGGCGGAAGCTCATCGGGCGCGCTCGTGTGCCGCTACGTGTATGGGTCCAGCGACGGCAATGGCACCAAGATTAGAAAGATCTCAATTGATGATCTTGCACTCAACAATCTGATTGTCGACGGCGCCAACAGCGCCACGGACGCTAACGCCTATATGCCTCTGCTCATCAACGAGATGCAGAAGTACGTGAGCCTGAACGCGAAGAATATCAAGACTACTGGGTACACGAGTGGCACCAAGGCGGCTACGTCGCTGTTCGGAAAGCTTGGTGTAGGCAGTGAGGCCGATCAGGTGACGGCGAAGTTTGAGCAAATCAGCTTGCCCAGCCAAGAGAACAATACGATCTTCACCCATGCGAGCCTGCTGGAGAGTTTTGGCTACGGAAGCACGAGCACGGGCTCTGCGGACTACACCTTTACTAAGGCCGATGGCGATGCGGGCAAGGTGACCTACGGATCCGAGATTGATGGGAGTACGGAGTACCCGGGCAAGCAGCTTTGGTATTACGACGAAGCGACGTATGGTGCCGTGAGCGGCTATGTGACGGTTGATGGTAAGAAGGACGGTGACGTCAGGCCTTGGTTCGGTGACTACCTTCCTTATGTTTACAAGGGAAAAGCCGCCGAGGATGGCGTCCAGTATCACGAAATCAAAGTCAACCAGCGCATTCCAAAGCTGGTAATGGGATGTGGTACCTACGGCGATCCTTATTCCGTCACAAACGCGGCGGAGATGAATGCCATTGCCAACTACATTAATAACATGACGGCGCTTGACGGCTGGGAGGTCACCATTGTCGCCGACCAGGGTAGGCTCTGCACTCGCCGCAGCAGCGATCACTCGACCGACAATGAGGTTACGTACGTCTACAAGCAGGCGAACGGTACCGATAATAAATGGGAGAAGAAGACCGGAGACGCGTCGACCAATTCCCCGCAGACGCTGAGCGACGAAACCATGCACCGCTATATGCAGAGCGCGTATTACAGCATCGAGCCTACTGAGGGCAATACGATTACTCTCGACGGCGCATCGTTTGGCGGTTTTGGAAATAGGGCCAACCCGTTTAGGGGCGTCATCGTTGGCAACTTTGGCAGTGATAATAAAAACGCAACCATCAAGATAGAGAATAACGAGGGTTCGCTTCGCGGCCTTATTCCCTATAGTTACGGCAGCGTGGTGCGCGATCTGAATATTCGCTATGTGAACGCGTCGGCGACTATTACTTATTCTGCCAAGGATGCCGACGGCGTTCCGACGGCGTTTTTCGGTGGCGTTGTCGGCTGCATCCTTGGTGGCGATAACATTATCGATGGCGTGGTCGTTAATGGGACGACGGCCGAAAACCCTACAACGGGATTTACCGTCACGGGCGGTGGCGACAAGCCGCATCTTGTTCCCATTGGTGGCTACGTCGGTGCCATTGCGGGTGGCGGCGTGATTTTCCGCAATATGGACAAAAGCGGAAAATCTTCCTGGCGTGCTGGAACTGGTGACAAATCTCGTGGTCTGGGAAAGGGCAACTTTGATCTCTACAACAATCCCTACGTCGGTCGCGTGATTGATGGCTATGCCTTTAGCGAGGGCTGTAAGGTTGAAAACGGTAACGCTAACTACCAGATTAACGAGCTCACAAAAAAAGGAACCCCCTGTGTCACCACCACGGGCACCGACAACAAGTACCTCGGCACTAACGCCGAGGCTCCTGTGACCATGGTGAAAAACGCCCAGGGCCTTTTGGTGCTCTCGGCCATCATCAGCTCGGGTGCGGGTGCTGGCGCGGCACATACCAACTACTCCAATAATGGCGTGTTCCGCGGTTCCAAGGCTTACTGGGGCAGCGATTCGCAAGACCCGGCGATATGCGGCTACCTGTTTGGCAACAAGGAATATGGCAAGGTACGGAATGCTAACTACGCAAATGTGGGCAAGCCTGAGAGTGCTGCCGGCGATTTCGAAATCGCCAAAAACGACGACCAGAAGGCCCCCGGCAAGCAGGGGTGGCACGGCCCGCTCGACCATGATGACGATGTAAATTCGCCCTACCTGGTGGCGTCCTACGCTGCCGACTACCAAACGGGCTATGTGTGCGCGTCGAAATCGATCGGCATGAGCTTGGAGTTCAAGCAGGGCGACACCTACGATATGACCGACTACGGCACGGGGTACGTGGGCCTAAACGGCCGCTACTATTCCAATGCCTGCAATTCGAACCAGCCGGGCACCGACCGAGACCGTATTACGCCGCACGTAGCCACGATCGACGGTAACGGCGCCACCATCACGGTGGGTACCGAAGGCACCGCCTACGGCGTCGTCGAATACGCCGACGACGACTATAAGGTCTCGGGCGTGGGTGGTCTATTCAGCACCGTGATGTTCACCTCCACCAATGTGGGGCAGAGCGTCACCGCGAACGACGGCGCGCAGGTCAAAGACCTCACCTTTAGCAACTGCAACGTAGCGCTCACCTATATCGACACCAACGGCGAAGCCAAACCAGGAGAGGCGCCGAACGACCTTACCGGTGCCGGCCTTTTGGCGGGTGCAACGGCCAACTACGACGACGGCACGTGCGGCATCTACCGCAACGTGCAGATGAAGAACTGCACCGTGTCGGGCGCAAAGAGCGTAGGAGGGCTTCTTGGCAGCTCGGGCCGCGCCAGACGAACTACGAGCGAAGACAGAACCTATATGGTCGAGTTCGGGGACGGGTGGGGCCCCGCGTATCTCTATGACTGCTCATACACTGGCCTTAACGTCACGGGCGAGAAGAATGTCGGTGGCTATGTGGGTACGGTCGCCTCGGCGTGCGGTGTGTGGACAACCGCAGGCACAGGGGTGAGCGAAAGGACCGTTGGCAAAAACTCGACCATAACTGCCACAGGGACAGTGCCCTACGTGGGCGGCGTGCTCGGCTATGTCGAAAGAAGCGATATCTCGGTCAACACCAACATCGGCACCACCACAGCGGCCCAGTCGTCGTGCACGGCAGTCATCTCTGGGGTAAACGTGCTAGCCACCGGGTCGAACTCCGATGACCATATGGGCGCCGGCGGCGTGGTCGGGCGCGCCCGTGGCGGCGTTATTTCTATGAGCAACGTGCGCATTGATGGCGGAAACGGCACCGAGAACGCCGTCATCGGCGATAAGGCCGGAACGAACAATAGCATCTACAATGCGGGCGGCCTGATTGGTGAGGTTACGAGTAGCGGTAGCCCCAACAAGTACTGGTTCGACGACTGCAGTGTCAAGAATGTCAGCATCGCCGGCACCGGCAAATGCTCGGGCGGGCTTATCGGCTACTTCTTCAGCAATGTGAATATAGCCTGCAACAACATCGCGATCGAGAACGCTACGATTAAGGGTAACTGGAGCGGCGGTCTGCTGGGCGCGAATAACGCGAGTAACAGCGGATCCGTCGTCATCGACGTTACCAACACAAAGGTATCCAACACCACGTTTAGCGAAAGGTCCAACGGCGGCATTATGGGCGACGGGCGCGGCCAGTTCCATCTGTTAAACGTGCTCATGGACAGCAATAGCTACAATGCGGGCAAAACCCAGGGCGTACTCTTGGGCGAGGTTGACACGGGGGATGGTAAGTACAGCCTTTCCGCAGCGGGCGTGGAAGTAAAGCCCGGTAGTGGCAAGACCACGAGCGACCTGCCGCCGATGGTTTACACGACCAATACGAATACGGCTGCTGTTAACGAGAAAACTTATATTGCCTTCGGCGACTACAACGGCACGGCTGCCGCGCCCAACGAGAACAAAACGCTTTACGGCGCAGGCGATACTGCTACCACGGCAACGAGTCCGTACGTGACCACGAGGCCCGTGAGCACGCTGGCGGTGCGTGCCTCCGACGGCGACACCACCGACCGCTACCTGTTTGGCGACGGCGCCGCCATTGACACCGCGACGACCATCCAAAGCCAAGCGGGTGCCCGCGTTCCCGGCCGCTACACCTACACCAACATCGCCGGCATCAATGATGCCGGCGCATACCAAAACACGAGCACCTATAGCGCGGACAGCTCGCGTAGCACCTATAACGCTAACAACATTACTTCGGACAAGAAGGCCAAAACTGACTTCCCCGTGCTCGTGATTCCGGGCAACGATACCACGACGGTGGAGAGCTACCTGAACATCGTGACCAATGGCGGCTTCTCCGATGCCCGCCGCCTCAACGGCAGCACCGCGCATGTGACCGCCACCGCCGAGGTCTTCTCGCTCGCCGATAACGGCACCTTCGTCAAGGACGTAGCCGCCTCGCAAGCGCCCACGCTCAAGGTGCTCAACAATGGCACGAGCTCTATGGCATTCCGCGCGAGCACCGACTGGGACAATGAGCAGGGGCGCTTCACGCTGCTTACGGTCACCTTTAGCGAGGCCGGCCAGAGCTACCGTGTACAGGTACCCATCATCGTCAAGCGCATGCTCGAGATCGACTTTACCGCCACCTACTCCGAAGGTGCGAACTTCAAGGCTGCCGACTATGCGACAAAATACGACAAGCACGTACTTGTGAGCAGCGGCGACACCATGACCGGCTACCTTACCTGGACCTATGGCAGCGCTCGGGGCAAGCCGGTCGATTACGGCTGGAACACGCTGCTCGAAGCCGGCGGCTCTATGGGTCCGCTCAACAAGAGCATTACCTTCGGTGCCACGCTGCCCGAGGGTACACAGCTCACACTCGTGGACACGGCCAACAACAGCCGCGAATATCACTACACGGTGGGCACGGGCGGCGCGACGTCAGTCAGGCTCACCGAGTTTGTGGACGCTGGCAACAAGGCTTACTACACCGAACCGTGGCTGAGCGAAATCGTGGGCGTGAAGGCCGATGAGGCCAAGGAGGACAAGGACGGCGCTTGGGTCAAGCTCGCCGATGACGAGGTCAAGGACAAGAGCCAGGCCGAACTCGCGAAGATGGCTGGCGCCAAGGTCGATGGCGCGTACTACCGCGCGCGCACTTCTTCCGACGCGACGGGCACGTTCTATACCCTCTCCGTTGATAAGGAAGAGCCCAAGAGCGAAAACTTCTACTTGGTGGTGCGCACGCCGGCGGGGTCCGTGGGCGTCAACGGCTACACCGCCACCACGGTGGACACGAGCCTCAACGAGCACATCAACTACCTGCTGCGAGGCAAGAAAGCAGCCGACGGCAAGGCTGCCGAGGATGGGCACCAGAATACGCCCTCGACCTATAGCGTGGCATCAAACTACACGCACAGCCTCGTTGACAACAAGCGTAACCTCGTCGACAACAGGGACAGCATCAGCCGGATGGAGCTCAAGGAAGCCACCTATTCGCTTTCCATGAACGTGAGCGACACCGTGACGTTTGACTCGAGCCAGCAATACACGAGCTCTGACGCGCTGTATTATCAGCTCGATTCGTCGCTTGTCACCTATCACGATGGCGTCATCGCGGGCTCGGTAGGATACCCCACGGGCACGCAGGGCACGTATGAGTTCTACGTTAAGGTGGGTGATAACTACTACACCTGGGGCGGGTCGGGCTGGAATCTGGCCGGCACGAAGGAGACCCCAGTGGTGTCGGGCCTTAGTTGGACTGCGAACGGTGGCGACATGTCACTGGTGCTTGCCGATGCTGAGGGTAATCCCATCGACATGTCGGGCCTGCGCGAGATCGCCAAGAACCATGTCAACGCCTTCACCGTTACCATGAGGGCCGCGCTCACCATGACGGAGCCTGCCTGCCAGGCGGGTATCGTGGCCTCGCAGAACAGCGGCACCGACCGCTACACCAAACCCAACTACCGCGCGTACCTTTCCACGCATGCCGACACGCTCAGCACCAGTAGCAACTCGGCATACAACGATGGCGGCGCCGGCTACTACCGTATGGATGTGGGCTCATCGACCATCGCGCTCGAGGCGTCTAAGAAATCCCAGTTGGGCATCAACATCGATGACCTCAAGTCCGCTGACGGCGAGATCGCTCTGGTGGGTACCTACGACCTGAGCAAGCTCACGGGCGCCGAGGCTAAGATCGACGCCGCAAGCACGGTGACCTACACGCTGAGCCTGGAGCAGCGGCAAGATAATGGCGGCTATGCTCCGGTCGGCGATATCTCGAACTACATTACGGTGCTCGGCAGCGATTACCTAGGCACGGGTGCGGCATCCGCCGACGGCAACAGCTATGTGTTCACCGACACCAAGACCAACGGCGCGTTCCTCACGCGCGACGGCAACAGCCTTGCCTTTAAGCATGCCTTCCGCGTTAAAGTGAATACGAATGTTGAGGGTGAGAACCAAACTTACGCAAACTACCGCTTGGTGCTTACGGCCAATATTATGACCGGCAACGTTGTCGACGACACACCGGTCAACGTTAGCAACCTTGATGGCTATTCGCACTCCGACTACGTGACGTACACGCTAGCGCGCATCAACACCGAGGGCATTCGGCACGAGACGAAAACCAACTAGCTACGCGAGGGGCGGCAACCACCCGGTTGCCGCCCTTTTTCTTGTTCGCTTGGCCTACTGCTGCCCCAGCTCTCCACCAACTTTCCAGCTTTCCACGTAACTTACCACTCAAGGTGGAAAGCTGGAAAGTTAAGTGGAAAGCTGGTAAGTTAGGTGGAAAGTTGGAAAGTTGGGAGGTTCGGCATGAATGAGGAGTGGTTGGCGCAGGTTATCCATCATCTGCGGGCAATAGGAAACGACACCCAGCAGTACGAAGTAAAAGAAGCCAAGGGCGCGCTCCCCAAAAGCATCGTCGAGACGCTTTCGGCATTTTCCAACGCGCAGGGCGGCTTTATCATCCTCGGCATTTCCGAAAAGAACGGGTTTATGCCCGTCGAGGGTTTTGATGCCCGCAAGATGCAAGACGCCCTCTCTTCTGCATGTGAAAAGCTGACGCCCGTTGTGAGGCCGGATATCCAAGTGCTCCCCTTCGAGGGTAAGCTGGTGCTTTGCGCGCGCATCAAAGAAATGCATCCACGCGATAAACCCTGCTATATTGCGGCACGCGGAATGTACGATTCGTCCTTTATCCGTACGGGCGACGGCGACCGGCGCATGACTCCCTACGAAATCGATCGCTTTATGGAGGAGCATGTTCAGCCTACATACGACGACGAGCCGGTCGAAGGTGCCACGCTCGATGACCTTGACGCCGATCTTTTGCAAGGGTTTATAAAACGTCAGCGCGAGCTGCACCCTAGGCTTTTGGGCACCAGAAGCGATGACGAGATTCTCCTTGACCTGCATGTGACAAAAAGGGTGGACGACGCAATCGTGCCGACGCTTGCTGCAATTGTCGCGATGGGACGGTTTCCGCAAAAGTTCTTCCCACGTCTCAATGTGACCTTTACGGCGTACCCCGGGACCACAAAAACGCAGCGAGTAAGTGATAACAAGCGTTTTGTGGATTCTCAGACCATTTTGGGTCCGATCCCTTTCATGATTGAGGACGTGCTTGCCGCCGTTGCGAGAAACACCCGAAACGCAGCGGTTATCGAGGGCGCGTTCCGGAAAGATGTGCCCGATTATCCGCCCGTGGCGCTGCGCGAGGCGGTGGCGAACGCGCTCATGCACCGCGACTACTCTTCCGCCGCGCGCGGCTCACAAGTGCAGGTCAACCTGTATATCGACCGCGTCGAGATTCTCAATCCCGGCGGGCTGTACGGCGACGTAACGATCGATTCGCTGGGAGTTTCTGGGGTTTCGTCATCCAGAAACCAGTTCCTTTCAAATATCCTCGAGACCACGCCGTACCCAGACGGTGGCTACGTGGTCGAAAATCGCGGCACTGGTTATCAGGAGATAGGTGAGCAGCTCGAGCGGGCAAACATGTTGCCGCCCGAACCAAAGAACTCGACAGTTTCTTTTTCGTTGACGTTCGATAAGCGAAAGATAATGCGGGCGGAACAGGTGACGTCTGTGGGGCATGTGGACGAGGCAATCTTGGATTACCTGGCAACACATTCTTCGGCTTCGACCAAGGAGCTCACCGACGCTTCGGGTTTGAGCAGGAGCGCCGTTTCCAACCACATAAAAGGCTTGATTGGTGCGGGCAAGATTGAGGCGATGGAGCCTCCGCGCAGCCCGCGACAACGGTATCGACTCGCGAAGTAGGGCTGTCCGTCGCCCATGCTTCGGTCTCCCAACTTCTTTCCAGCTTTCCACTTAACTTACCACTTAAGGTGGAAAGCTGGAAAGTTAAGTGGAAAGTTGGGAAGCAAGTGGAAAGCTGACATGTTAGGTGCGGACTGACGAGGGGTTAATAATTGCACAAACCATACCAGCCAAACAAAAGATACCAATCTGGTTGGTAAAACACCGTCAATGAGCCGCGAGCCAACTAGCTGCGCAAATAAAACCTAAAGAACTGTTGCAAATGAATGGCAAATACCCAGATGCCGCCGTTGCGATTTTCAATTAACTGTTACGCGGGAACAGCAAAATGCTACTATCTAACAAGCACGTAAGAAAGCAGATTAACGGTTAAGGCTAAGAAGTGGCAGGTATGTCGGAAGCAACTAGGACCCGCACGCATGCGCCCGAGGTTAGGCAGCGCGCCGTCGAGATCCTCCAAGAGGGGGTCGGTCACCGCGCCCTCGCTGCAAAGCTTGGCATTCCCCAGGCCACGGCTCGTCAGTGGGCCCGCGCATATGCCGTGGGCGGTGCCGACGCCGTGCTCAATGCGGGCGCTCGTCATCACACCTATTCGTACGACGTAAAGCTCGCCGTGGTTAAGGACCGTCTGGAAAACGGCCTGACGGTTCGCGAGGCCATGATCAAGCACGGGATTCCCAGCGAGTCTTCGGTTAAGGCCTGGTGCCGCCAGTATCGCGAGAGCGGTGAGTCCGCGCTGGTCGATAAGCCGCGCGGTCGCAAGCCGCGCGTTAAAAAGGCGGAATAGCGAACGGGATGGTGCGCCCACAGGGGCGCATTTTTCTTGCCGCCCCTCTGCTCCAATGCGGACAGACTCCTTGCCCCGTACGCCTAAAACTCCCCAGTTGACCGAAAACCCGCCGCCGCTACTCCTCAATTGAGCTACAACGTTAAACAATTGCAGCGTTTTTGCATGGGGGAGTGATGGTATGACGCTACTGTATTTCCTTACCCTGTTTCCGCTGGTACCGGCGCTGGGCATGCTGCTCGCGCACGGTGACCGCGCCCGCGATGCGGTGGGGCTCATAGGTTCCGGCATCATTATGGTGGTGACAGTTGTAGTCGCCGTCATGTTTTTTGGCGCGGGCCCGCAGAGCTTTGAGGTTGCCTCCGACACCTCGCATGTGCTCTCGATCATCAGCTCCGCCATCGATGTCATTCTGTGCGCCGTCATCCTGTACAACGCGTACAAATATAGGAACGTGCTCACCACGGTGCTCGGCATAGTCCAGCTGGTGGGCTCGCTCGCCTTTGCAGCCATGACGCTGCCCGCGGCCGAAGCCGTCACGGCGACGCCGCTCTACCTGGATTACATGAGCGTGATCATGGTCCTCGCCGTCGGCATTGTCGGCAGCCTAATCTGCGTGTATGCCCTGGGCTACATGAAGGACTTCCAGGCCCACGACGAGCACGAGGCCGCGCTGCGCGGGCAGACCGCGCCCGACCGTCGCCCGCAGTTCCTGGCGCTTATGTTCCTGTTCCTCTCGGCCATGTTCGTCATCGTGACGAGCGACAACCTTGAGTGGTTGTTCTGCGGCTGGGAAATCACCACCGTGTGCTCGTTCCTTATGATTGGCTATACGCGCACGCCCGAGGCCATCAAGAACGCCTTCACCCAGATCATCCTCAACATGCTGGGCGGTATCGCGTTTTTGGCCGGCCTCATGTACCTGCACGTTAACGGTATGCCGCTGACCATCTCGGGTGTGATCGAGCTTTCCGGCGCCGGAACCGCGCAATCCGCGCTGCTGGTGATGCCGGTCATCCTGTTGTCGCTCGCCGCACTCACCAAGGCCGCACAGATGCCGTTCCACACTTGGCTGCTGGGTGCCATGGTTGCCCCCACGCCCACGAGCGCCCTGCTGCACTCGTCAACCATGGTCAAAGCCGGCGTGTTTCTGATGGTCAAGCTCAGCCCGCTCTATGCCATCTATCCCGTGACTGGCTTTATGGTCACGAGCGTGGGTGCTATCACGTTTTTGCTCGCCGCCCTCATGGCCATCTCGCAGAGCAACGCCAAACGCGTGCTCGCGTACTCCACCATTTCCAACTTGGGCCTCATCAGTGCCTGTTTGGGTGTCGGCGCGCCCGAGGCCGTATGGGCGGCCATCTTCCTGATCCTGTTCCACACGGTGGCAAAGTCGCTGCTGTTCCTGTGCGTGGGCACGGCCGAGCATCATATCGGCAGCCGCAATATCGAGGACATGGACGGTATGTTCAGCCGCATGCCGCACCTGACGCGCCTGATGATGCTGGGCATCATGGGCATGTTTGTGGCGCCGTTTGGCATGCTCGTGTCCAAGTGGGGCGCCCTGGTGGCGTTCGCGCAGACCGGCAACGTGCTCATGATCATGGTGTTGGCCTTTGGCTCGGCTGCGACGTTTTACTTCTGGGGCAAGTGGCTTGCCAAGCTTTCGGGCGTCGACCCCACGGCTCAAAACGTTGAGGTCAATGTCCATAAGACCGAATGGATGGCGCTCAACACCATCGCCGCGCTGCTGATTCTGTGCTGCGTGGCCTTCCCGCTCATCTCGAGCGGTCTGGTGTCGCCTTACCTGGCCATGGTGTTTGGTCGCGTGCCGTACGTTATTGGCAAGGACGCCATGTATCTGATGGTGGTTATCGTGGCGTTTATCGCCGTGGTGCTGCTGACTTCATTCCGCGTGAGCAACAAACCGCACGTCAACGTGTACCTTTCGGGCGTGGGAACCGACAAATATCGCCATTTCCGCGGCTCGATGGGTCACGAGGTAAAGGCCGAAAAGCGCAATTGGTACTCGGAGGACGCCCTTGGCGAGAAGCGTATTGGCCCCGCGGGTAGCGTCGTGTGCTGCAGTATTATTTTGTTTGCGCTGCTGTGTTGCGCGTGGATTGGGCCCGAGCGGCTTGCCATGAGCGCGCCCTCGGTGCTGCGTGGCAAGTATTTTGAAGGTTCGGGTGTCGTGGGCATCTTTATTGGCACCGTGGCGTTTGCCCTGCTGGCGCCGCTTGTGGGCGGCCTGATCGACGGCGTTGACCGTAAGCTTTCGGCTCGCATGCAGGGCCGTGTGGGCCCGCGCCTGCTGCAACCGTTCTACGACGTTGCCAAGCTGCTGAGCAAGGCCCCTGCCAGCGTAAACACCATGGACGATACCTACATGGCGTGCGCGCTCATCTTTACCGTCGTGGGCGGGGGCATCTTTGTGTCGGGCTCCAACACGCTGCTGTGCGCCTTTATGGTGACGCTCGCCGCGATCTTTGTGGTGTTGGCGTCCGCCTCGACGCAAAGCCCGTTTGCCCAGGTTGGCGCCGACCGCGAGCTGCTGCAGGTTATGAGTTACGAGCCCGCCGTTCTGCTGATGAGCGTGGGCCTGTACCTTGCCACCGATAGCTTCGATTCCATCGCCGTGACGGGGCAGTCGGCCCCCATCATCGTGTACAGCGCGCCCATTTTCCTCGCGCTGCTCGCGGTGCTCACCATCAAGCTGCGCAAGTCGCCGTTTGACCTTTCGTACTCGCATCACGCGCATCAGGAGATCGTTCAGGGCGTCGCCACCGAGATGAGCGGCGGCACGCTGGCAAAGATGACCCTTATGCACTGGTGCGAGACCGTGCTGTTTTTGATGTGGGTGGGCATGTTCTTTGTCTGGGACAACCCGGTGAGCTGGGTCGTGGCCCTGGTCGTGATGGCCGCGACGTATTTTGTCGAGGTACTGATCGACAACACCTTTGCCCGCAGCACCTGGCGCAGCTGCTTTAAGCTCGGATGGGGCGTGGCGCTGGTGTTTGGCCTGCTCAATCTTATGCCCATCCTCGTCGACGTGTTTATTTAGGAGGCGGCATCCATGGATCATAAAATGTCGCGCTCGCCGTGGGTTATTCATTACGACGGCTCGAGCTGCAACGGATGCGATATCGAGGTGCTGGCCTCGCTCACGCCGCTGTTCGATGCGGAGCGCTTTGGCGTGGTCAACACCGGCAACCCCAAGCATGCGGACATCTTTTTGGTGACGGGGTCGGTCAATGCCCAGAACCTGCCCGTCGTGCGCCAGATCTACAACCAGATGCTCGAGCCCAAGTGCGTGGTGGCCTGCGGTATCTGCGCGTGTTCGGGCGGCGTGTTCCGCGATGCGTACAACGTGATCGGCGGCGTGGATCGTGCGGTTCCCGTGGACGTGTACGCGCCTGGGTGCGCCATTCGTCCCGAGACCGTGATCGATGCCATTGTGGAGGCGTGCGGCATTCTGGACCAGAAGGAGGCCGTGATGCGCGCTGGCGGTGACCCGCTTACCGTGGGCGGCGCCGCAACCTGGGACGGTGGCGTTGAGCTGGGCGAGGACGGGTTTGTAGCTGCGGCTGAGGCCGGCGACGCGCCCGCCGCTGGCGACACACCTGCTGAGACGCCTGCCGCTGCAAAGGAGGCCGAGTAATGCAAAAGGCAATCTACACTACCGTCGGGATCGATGAGCTGTTGCCGCATGTGCAGGCGCTCAAAGGTACCGGCGCGCGCTTTGTGCAGATGCATGCCGAGCGCTGTGTGGACGACGGATCGTATCGCCTGGTCTATACGTTTATCGACGTTCGTGCTGCTCAGGAGCATATTGCGCAGGACGGCAGCTATGCGATCGAGAACCTGATGGTTGAGGGAATTGATCAGTATCAGGAGATTCCGTCCATCAGCTCGTACTATCCGGCGGTATTTCCGTTTGAAAACGAAGCGCACGACCTATTCGGTCTTGCCATCACCGATATGCAGATTGACTTTAAGGGCTTTTTCTACCAGGTTTCGACTGCCGAGCCCATGAGCGTTATCACGCCCGAGGTGAAGGCCGCGCGCGAGAAGGCCATGAAGGTCCGTGCCGCCGCCGAGGCCAAGGCGCGCAAAGCCGCGGCCGAAAAGGCCGCCGCGGCTGCGGCTGCTGCAGGGGAGGGTGCTGCGAGCGCCGGCGACGCCGCGGGCGCCGCTGCTCAGCCCGCTGCGGCTGCCGGCTCCGATGCTCAGCACAATGAAACTGCTGCGAAGGCCGCGCTCAAGGCTGCCGAGATGGAGGCAAAGCTCGCCGCCATGGATCCCGAGAAAGCGGCCAAGGTCCGCGCGGCGCTTGCCGCCAAGGCCGCCCGCGACAAGCAGAAAAAGGAGGCGTAAGGTCCATGGCTCATCGCTCCGTAATTCCGTTTGGCCCGCAGCACCCGGTGCTGCCCGAGCCGCTTCATCTTGACCTGGTGATCGAGGACGACCGCGTTATCGAGGCAATTCCGCAGATCGGCTTTGTTCACCGCGGACTCGAGAAGCTCACCGAAAAGCGCGATATGCACCAGTTTGGCTACATCGCTGAGCGCATCTGTGGCATTTGCGCCGTGGGTCACAGCTATGGCTATGCCAGCGCCTGCGAGCGCATGCTCGACATCGAGGTGCCCGGCCGCGTGCAGTATATCCGCACCATTCTGCACGAGCTTTCGCGCATCCACTCGCATCTGCTGTGGCTGGGCCTGCTCGCCGATGCCTTTGGCTTCGAGGCACTGTTCTATCGTTCGTGGACTCTGCGCGAGCAGATTCTCAAGATCTTTGAGAGCACTTGCGGCGGCCGCGTGATTCTGTCGATTAATGAGATCGGCGGCCTTAAGCACGATATCGAGGACTCCGAGCTGGCGGGCATTGTCGAGACGCTTGACGCCATGCGCCCCGACTACGAGGCTCTGGTGCATACGTTTTTGGACGATGCCAGCTGCGGCGAGCGCCTGCATGGCGTGGGCGTGATTAGCGAGAAGGATGCGCTGAATCTGTCGATGGTCGGCCCGTTCGGTCGCGCCTCGGGCGTGGATTACGACGTGCGCATGTTCGGCGACGGCGCCTATGCGGATCTGGCTGCGTTTGAGCCCATCGTTGCTACCGATGGCGATTGCTATGCCCGCTGCCAGGTGCGTTGCGCCGAGGTCACGCAGGCCATGGACATCATTAAGGAGCTTGTGGGCAAGATTCCGCACGACGGGATTGGCGGGCGCACCAAGCTTACGCCGGCCGACGGCGCGCGCGGCGAGGTTGTGATTGAGCAGCCGCGCGGCGAGGCGTATTACTATGTGCGCGGCAACGGCACCAAGAACCTGGACCGTTTCCGCGTGCGCACGCCAACGTCGCAAAACTTGGCGGGTCTGACGCATGCGCTGCAGGGCGTACTCCTTGCCAACGTTCCCATGATTATCCTGACCATCGACCCCTGCATTAGCTGCACGGAAAGGTAGGCGCGGCATGAGTTTGCTGACATTTGCCAAGACGGCCTTGGGCTCTATGGTCAAACAGCCGGTCACAGTGTGCTATCCGCAGGAGGAGCTCGCGGCGCCCGAGCGCCTGCGCGGGCATATCGTCAACGACATGGACGTGTGCATTTGCTGCGGCATGTGTGCGCGTCGCTGTCCGGCGGGCGCGCTCGCGGTCGATCGCAAGGGTGGAACGTGGTCGATCGACCCGTATGCCTGCGTGGTGTGCGGTGAGTGCATCGAGAGCTGCCCCAAGCACTGCCTGACTATGGACACCGCCCGCACCCCAGTCGCAGCGGACAAGACTCCCACAGTAGAAACCAAGCCGGAGTAACGCTGGGATAGAACTGGAATAGGGGCCGGTGGGGCAATTTTGCCCCACCGGCCCCGCGCTTAAACGCGCGGTTGTGCCGTCGCGAACAAAACTATGCCGGATTACTACGATAAATCGCCCACCTCCAACCACACCGCATTTGGCAAAATCAAAACCGCAGGTAGACGGCTTGTAGTTTTGCGAAAAAATCACGCGTGGTCGGGAATCTCGTTTTTATCGTAGTAAACCGGCATAGTTTTGAAATGACACCATATTCGTAACAGCACTTGATCTCCCGTGGACAGAGGGAAACGGATCATTTTGGCCTCGCGAGGACATCCGTGTGGCCCGTTCGCCATGAAATGGGCCTATCTACTACGTTTGGGCGGTGGCCCTCAACCACGGCAAAAAATGCGAAAAGAAAACCGCAGGTAGAACGCCTGCGGTTTTCTGGAAAACGGGGGTATGGTCAAGGGTATCGAGTCAAACGTAGTAGATGGGCAGGTTTCGTGGCGAGCGGTTCCGGTTGATCCCTTGGGAACGGAAGAAAACGGATCATTTTGGTCCCGCGAGGCTGGCGGAGGCACTCGTGCGGGGCCGCCCGAACAAAACTATGCCGGTTTACGGGGCTGAGTCACGAGTCCCCAACCATGCCGATATTCGTGAAAATAAAACCGCAGGTAGACGGGCCGTCATTTTGCAGAAAACACGGGTATGGATGAGGGTCCTGAGTTTAGCCCCGTAAACCGGCATAGTTTTGAAATGGCATTAAATCGGTAGCAGCCATTTTGCTATGCCGGGGCGGTCGGCCGTTGGGTAATTACCCTCGCAGGTAGGCGATGGCGATCTGCGTGCGGTTGCGTAGGCCCATTTTGGCAAGGATCGAGCTGATGTGGTTGCGTACGGTGCCTTCGCCCATATAGGCGGTGGCGGCAATCTCCTTGTTATCGAGGCCGCGGGCGATGAGCTCGGCGACTTCGAACTCGCGGTCGGTCAGACTGGCGAAGGCTGCGGGCCGGCGGGGCGTGCCCGCCTCGACGTCCGTTCCGTCAAAATCGATGTCCTCGATTGCCTTGCCCTCGAGCACGCGTTTGCCGTCCATGACCTGCGTCAACGCGGGAGGGATGGCAGCGACGTCGGTTTTAATCAAGTAGCCGCGCGCGCCCAGTTTGAGCGCCGACACAATGTATTCGTCATCCGAGAATGTCGTCAGAAACACCACGCGCGCCGCAGGGTCGCGCTCGAGGATCTCGCGCGCCGCCGATAGGCCGTCGCGTCCCGGCATCTGAATGTCGAGCAGCGCGATGTCGGGCGTGTGCTCAGCGTAGAGCGCGACCGCGTCGTCGCCATTGGCGCCGGTGCCCACCACCTCGATCTGCGGCTGGGCGCCCAGGATAATCTTGAGAGAATCGACCACCAAGCGGTCGTCGTCGACAACAATGAGCCTCATCGGGCGTCATCTCCTTGCTGCTTAGGAACGGTGGCAAACACGCGCCAGCCGGGGGAGCCGGCACGCGGGCCGGCGGTGAAGGTGCCGCCAAGCGCCTCGATGCGCTCGCGCATGGAGGCGAGCCCCATGCCCTCCGTGGCGCCGCGGCCGCTTGCTTGGACCCCGTCCGCGCCATCGTCGGTAACGATGAGCTGGTAAAACGACGGATGCTCCATGCACCGTACGGTGACGGTCTGGGCGCAAGCGTGGCGCATGGTGTTGGAGAGCGCCTCGCGCAGGACCGCCGCAAAGCAGTTGGCGACGTTTGCGGGTGCATGCTCGGCCATAACTTCAAGCTCAATCTGCGGACCGCCGTCCGAGC
>ENA-OQKF01000450-OQKF01000450.1-human-gut-metagenome-genome-assembly--contig:-NODE-450-length-26526-cov-6.214667_pt1 | contig 26526 bp, 30 predicted proteins | sample MGYA00242617_ERZ504784 | MGnify/ENA primary metagenome ERZ504784 (study PRJEB26092, sample SAMD00036364) | human gut metagenome | host: Homo sapiens | study: EMG produced TPA metagenomics assembly of... | reverse complement strand
TCCTGAATGGTCTAACGACCATCCACTCGCTAAGTGCAGACGTGTCCGTACGGTTGCCGACACATGATCTCTTTTTATAATATTCAAATAATTTACGTGATTCAAACCACTATACAGTGTGTATGTTAAACGGTATTGACTGATAAGTTTTGGATTCGTTGACAGAAGATGAAAGAGCTTAAACAGCACCGATTTGTTGGAATGTTTATGAAGCATAATAACATTACTTTCTGTCTGAAAGTTCCCTATTTTACAACCAATACTGTCCTCCATACACATCTACTTAAATTTTCCAATCTTGTGAATTGTCCACACTTTAGACTTCAGGTATATGATAAAAAATAAATAAACGATCGGAAGAGCAGCATTAGAATTTTGCCACGTTTTTTACGGATTCGCAGCCGGCTTGGTGCGTTGTTTGAGCCTCAAAGAGTACTGTTTTCAATACCTTTGAAGGCGAGTTACGCAAGGAAAGCCGGCGGATCAGCGATCTGTAAAAAACGTGAGGAAAATTCTCTAGCTGCTCTTCCGATCGTTTATTTATTTTTTATCATATACTCGAAATCTACAGTTGGCCAACTTACAAAATTAAATTTTTTCTTGTGCATAAATAGATATATTCCCATTCACCCCATAAGCAATCACACAGATAATAACAAACAGCACCATATCAGCTCCTCCAAACACTTCTAATCCAATCATGATCGGTGCGATCAATGTATTTGTTGCGCTTCCAAAGACTGCTGCATATCCTAGTGCTGCACATAACATTGGTGGTAGTCCAAGTATACCTCCAAGGATCACTCCAAGAGATGTTCCAATCGAAAACAGTGGTGTAACTTCTCCACCCTGAAATCCGATTGCCAGTGTAAAAATCGTAAATAATAACTTTAGGAGCCAATCATAACTATAGATTGACTGTCCTGCGAATCCTGCTGAGATTATATTTGTTCCAAGTCCACTATATCTTGATCCGTGAATAATAAACAATAATGCTGCTAATGGAATTGCCATAACTACGATTCTTAAATACTGATTCATGATCGTTTCTCCCATAAATGCTTTTAACTTACTTAATGAAAAAGAAAACAATCTTCCAGTCAGTCCAAATAAAATTCCAAGTATGATTACTGATATGATCGTTTTCGTACCAGTTAAATTTATGGTATTTTTAATCGCAACTGAAAATTTTTCTAACCCCAGGCTATGAGATGTAAATGCTGCTATATATGCAGATGCCAATGCTGGCAGTAGTGCTTCATAATCCATTTTCCCGATTACGATTACCTCGATTGCAAAGAATGTTGCACTTAATGGTGTCTGAAATAACCCTCCAAATCCTGCTGCCATACCGATGACTAACATTATTCTTCCATTCTCTGGGAAGTTTAATTTTCTTCCGAGTGCATGAGACAGGGTTGCTCCGATCTGAACTGCAACTCCTTCTCTGCCAGCACTTCCTCCGAATAGATGCGTTAACCATGTTCCGATCATTACTAACGGAATTAGTAGTAATGGGATGGAATCTGTTTTTTGCTGGCCAACTTCGAAGACAAGTTTCATTCCTTTTAGACTTAGTTTACTGAATACGTAATACATTGCTGTGATCACCAGCCCAGCAATTGGCAGGAATGGCAGTAAATATTGATAATGTATGGTCCTGAACTCTGAGATTGCGATCAGCACTCTTCCAAACAAGGCATCGATCGCTCCTACAATAATTCCTACAACGATTGCCATGATGATATATTTTAGCAGTTGTATAATATAGTCTTTCTTTTGCATTTTCCTAAAATCCTTTCTTTTTTATATAATCCAAACATCAAAAAAGCTGATAACCCCTGTGTTCATTACACAGAAGTCATCAGCTTAATAAGCGGTTTCGAATCTCTTCGAGGGAGAACTTCATTCCCTTTTTCTTTTGTTAAGATAGCATATTTTTTATTTTGTGTCAATTTTGTAATTTATTCTAATATTTCTTTTACTTCTGATTCTTCAATATTGCATTTTTCTGCTATTTGTGCTATTGTACAACCTTTTTGTGATAATTGAAAAACTTTTTTAGTCAATTTAATTCCTCTTTTGCTCCTTCCTTTATTGCTGTCCTCATTCGACTCACTTCATCACTAACTGCCATTTCTTCCCTCAGATACAGATAGCGTTCTTTCTCATCCTGACTCATCTTATACATCTCTTGCTTCACCGCCTCTCTATACGGATTCCCACGAATTATCTCTTCAACTTGCTGCCAGTCTTTTGCTGTCTGTTTTTCTTCTTCTGTTGCTGATTCTATTTGTTTTAATTGCACCACATGAAATTGAAACTTACTACAATACTCTTCTTGATATCGATTTTGTATTTCGATATTAATTTTCTTTTTATTATTTAAACACCAGTTTACAACTTTATAAATGACAGACTTGTTGACAAATCAACTGTTTTAAAGCCTTTATCATAGTCTCTGATTTTATATGTGTTTCGATATTTTTCACGAAAGTGGCAAAAAATATCTGTTTACGGATTTCCTGACTTAATTCAAAACGAAACTCCTGTACACTTTTTGTACGGTATTTAGAAAAATATTTATCCTGATAAGGCAGGATCTTCATAGCACAGTAACTGATATTAATCAGGTTTACCAGCATTTCTATTCCCTTGCGACTCCGTACCATATAGTCGCAAAAAGACCAGAACGTTTTCTGGTCATAGTAGCCGATTTCGATCTTCCATCGAAAGGCATATAGTAACAGCGGAATATAGTTTACTGGATCATGATCTGTCTGGTCAGAAGATGAGTGTTCCTCCTCCGTACAAAATACCTTCAGATCTTCTGAAAAGATTGTGCTGAAAAACAGACGTTTTGTGCCGTTTCCTTTTTCAGTATCCGTGACATAAGCAAGAACTTCCCGGTCGCCAAAGATCTTTGTGAAAACCCGGCGGACACCAGTATAATAATCACCGATCTTTTCCTTGGAAAAAGTAAAATCTGTTTCAACGCAAAGCCGTTTTCCATGCTTGGCAGGACGTCCTCTGCGCCCAGTCCGTTCAGGAGCGAGATCATACATGACAGAATCAATCCTTGCATTGCCAATGAGATCAAGGTTTGGATATTCATCAATAATAGAGACCAGATTTTTCTTTGTATACCAGCTGTCACAGAGAATAATGACATGTTCTTTGCTGAGGAATTCAGGCATAATAAAAAACATTCAATGATTTTTTTGTAATGCCAGATAAAAAATGGTGATACAAAAAGCGAATGGAATGTGCGGATTCCAATGCAAGTATTGACAATATCAGTAGAAAAAGAGAATCTGCTGTAGATACAGAAAAAGTTTCAAAATAAATCAAAAAATATCGGCGAAGTCTACCAATCAGAGTTTTTTCGTTGTATGTGGTGTTATTTAAATAATACATACCAAAAAATGGAACTGTCTTATTACAATTCCATTTTTCAATAAATTTATTCTATTATGCCTGTTCCAGCTTATCTCTTAAGAAATCATTTGCATCTATAATTACCTGTTTCCAGTCATCATTTCCGACATACCAGAATTCTCCTACAAACATTCTGACTCCCAGTCTTTTTAAAGTCTTTATATTTCTTACAAACTCAGTATGTCCTGTTCCAAATGGGATTTCTCTATATTTTCCTGGAACTGTCTCTTTTAAATGTGTTGCAAAAATATGACCTTTTCCTGTCATTATGTCTTCATTCACATCTACATTATATAGAAGAGAAGCATTTTTCAGATTACCGATGTCTGGATATACTCCAAGATATGCCTGATCCACATCTTTTACATATGCCATAGCCTTTTCTACTGTATCCATAAAAGGTGTTTCCATTGTTTCAAATCCTAGCAATACCCCCTGCTTTGCTGCCATGATCGCAGCCTCTTTCAGATTCATCTTAAAATAATCTCTTGTTTGAAAATCGCCTTCTTCATAATATACATCATACCCGGCAAGCTGTATGACTCGTACTCCTAATCTTGCTGCCAGACAAATGGCTTTCTCCATGATTTCCATTCCTCGTTCCCTAATCTTTGGATCATGTGAGCCTAATGGATATTTTCGATGACCACTTAAGCAAATAGATTTTATAGGAACTCCTGTTTTTTCGATTGCCTTTTCTATTTCATCCACTGACTGGTCAAGTCTTGCAAGCTTTTCTTCTGTCTCATCAATGCTCATTTCCAGATAATCAAAACCTGCTTCTTTTACCACTTTCAGTTTTTCTTCCCATGAAAGTGTGTTAGGCATACTTTTCTCATAAAGTCCCAGATAATATTCTTTATTTTGATTGACCATAATACGCCCCCGGACCATGTTTACGGTTAAAATGTTTCTCTAATAATGTCTGCTGCATTGACCCAATTTCTGGATTTTTGACCAGCATCGCAATTGCGTTCATTTTTGCACATTCCTCTAAAACAACCGCATTATGAACTGCATTAAATCCATCACTTTCCCATGTAAATGGTCCATGACTATGTACTAAAGCTCCTGGTACTCTCTCTGGATCAATTTCTCTTTTTTGGAATTCCTCTACAATCACTTTTCCTGTCTCTAATTCATAGCTTCCCTTTATTTCTTCATCTGTCATGAATCTGGTACATGGAACTGCTCCATCAAAATAGTCTGCCTGCGTCGTCCCTAACGCAATAATATCTTTTCCTGCCTGTGCAAAACCAGTTGCCCATGTGGAATGTGTATGTACAACACCGCCAATTCCTGGCCAGTTTCGATAAAATTCCAAATGTGTATCTACATCAGAACTTGGTCTTAATTCTCCCTCAAGAATATTTCCTTCAAGATCTACAAGAACAATATCTTCCGCTGTCATCTTGCTGTATTCTACTCCACTTGGTTTAATTGCAACAATTTCTTTTTCCCGGTCAATCTCTGATACATTTCCCCATGTAAATGTAACTAATCCATGCTGTGGTAATAATAAATTTGCCTCTAATACTTTCTGTTTTAATTCTTCTAACATAAAATCCCTCGCTTATTAAATGTATTCAGGTTTTATTCTGTTACAAAGTATACAGCTGCTTCATTTGCTGTGTGATTTGCTGCTACAATGATATCTCTGTCTTTTTCGTTAACTACACACAGATTTGCAGGACCTACTCCTTTTTCTATCATTGTGACTTTATATTCTCCATCTTCATAAGTAACAGCAAATAATTCACAATCTTTTCTTCTTACGCCACATACAAATGCATTCTGTCCAGCTAATTTTGTTCCAACAAGGGCATGTGCAAAATCGATTTCATTATCGTACTTCCAGACTTTTGTATATTTTCCATCAATTTTTTTATAAATCTGAATCGTATCTCCATGAAATTCTTCGATTGTCATGATCTCATCTTCACCGTCATTATCAATATCAATCGTTGCTATTTCTCCGATATGCCCTTCCATGATCAGTTCTGTCTTCCACTGGCCTCCTCGTTTCTCTGGTGCACTGACACGAAGGATTCCCTGATCACTTCCAAAATATCCGACATCTTTTCCACCTTTTTTTGTCTGCCAAAATCCATGATTTCTATATAATCCATCTACTAAAATTTCAAGTTCTACACCTTTTGATGGATCTTCTGGTAATTCTGCAACGTAAATACGTCCCGGTACACTCCAGTCATTCTTTTCTTTTTTGGATGTTGCAACCGTTGCTGCGATCAGATAATTAATTCCGTTCGCATGAAAAATACCAAAACGATGCACATATGGAATAGATACTACATCTTTAAATTTCCATTCTCCATCCTCATATTTTCCCCATACGATCTTAGCTAAAGATGGTGTTACTTTTAAATAAAATTCCTGTACTGCAAGAAATTCCTTCTCTTTTCCTGGAATTGGAACGATTGACATACATCCACCTGGTATTGTCCAGACATTTTGTTTCTTTTCGAAATCTTTTCCATAATACATGTTGCAGGCAACTTCTGGATCCTCACTTGCAAGTAGTACATGATTTTCTCCATCAAAGGAAATATTGCTTGCACAGTAGCATCTTTTCATCTCATCTAAATATTTTTTCTCAATTTTCATGGTTTTTTCTCCTTTTTTGGGTATAAGAAAAGCTGCATAATGCAGCTTCTCTATTCTTCTATAAAATACGTTTTACTGCGAATTGTCTGATTATCCAATTTCAATATCAAAATCATCTTTCAATTCTTCATCTTCATGTACTGTTTCAACTGGACGCACTGGTTTTGTTACAGAAACAATTACCGCTGTAACCATAGCTCCGATCAACCATGCTGCAATCCATAACATTGGATTACTTGCCAGTGGAACCGAGAAGATTCCACCATGCAGTACAGGAACTGTTACTCCCCAAGTTAAGATTAATCCATGAGCAACACCTGAACCAATTGTTACCGCCGGAATGACTCGTTTCGGATCATTAAAGGCAAATGGTAATGCACCCTCTGTTACCTGACACAATGACATTGCAATCGCAACTTTTGCATCTTCTCTTTCTTGTTCTGTATATTTTTTAGGAGTTAATACCAGTGCTGAAATTGCCATACCCATTGGAGGTGCCATAGCCGCCGCATTTTTTCCGGCTGCAGGTCCCCAGATTCCAGAGGCTGCGAATGCACTGACAACAGAGAAACAAATTTTATTCACAGGGCCTCCCATATCAAATCCGGTCATACATCCTAAGATAAATCCTAATAAGAATTTTGATCCCGTGTTCATATTCATAAAGAAGTCAACAGCTGCCTGTGTTAATGCTGCAAGAGGCGGTCCAAAGACAAACATGATCAACAGCGTCGCTATAATTCCGGATATTACCGGATAAATAACGATCGGATACATTGATTTCAAAGCTTTTGAATCTGGGAAATGTTCCTGCATCCATAAGATCATAATACCAATTAAGAATCCACAAATTAATGCTCCAAGGAAACTGGCTTTTACCTGTGTTGACAAATATCCTGCTACTACACCTGGTGCAATTCCTGGTTTACCACAGATAGAGTAAGCAATTCCTGCACAAAGTACGGACATCATTAATGCAAATGCTGCATTTCCTGCCTGTAAGAATGCATATCCAATAGTTCCTGCTGTATCAACATTTCCTGCCAGACGAGCAAGTGCTGTACAAAATCCACCGATAACGATAACAGGGATCATATAAGAGATACCACTCATACAATGCTGCTTTAAGTTTTTAAATACGTCTTTTAACATATCTTCTCTCCTTTTAGCACTTTTATTTCTTCATTGCACCTAATTTTTCTTCAATCTTACGAAGAAGATGTTCTGGTGATTTGATTGCTGTTGCAACAGGTACTTTAACCATTGGTTTTCCTTTGAATCTTTCTGTTCCAGATACAGCAACATCAGATGCGATCAATACACAATCTGCAGCATTGATATCTTCATCTGTTAACGCAAATTCAACACCACCGCTTCCCTGTGTTTCGATTTTTACACTCCATCCAAATTTTTCTCCAGTTTCTAACAGTTTTTCTCTAGCCATATAAGTATGTGCGATTCCACAAGTGCAAGATGTAATTCCAACAATATTCATAATTAAGCTTCCTTTCTCTTTGTAAATTCATTAAAATAAGTTTCAAATAGTTCAAAAAATTCTTCTTTTGTTTCACATTTCATTAACGCATCGACATGTGCTTTATGTGCTACAACGCTAGCAAGCTGTGATAGATTCTGAAGATGTGTCTTCTGAAGATCTCCAGTTGGTGCTGCTAATAAGAAAATCAGACTTACTGGCTGATCATCAAGGCTTTCCCATTCTACTGGCTGTTTTACTTTTCCGATTGCAACACTTGCATTGATTACCTGATCTGTTAAACCATGAGGAATCGCAATCCCTCCAAGACCTGTTTCTCCAATGCTTTCTCTTTCATAAACCGCTTCCAGGAATTTATCCAGATCTTTAATATTTCCTTTTTTATAAAGCATGGAACTTAACTGTTTTAAAACTCCATCTTTATCTGTTGCACCCATATCCAGATCTATTAAATCAAGATCCAGAATGTCTAATAAATTCATAATATGTACTCTCCTTTAAAGTTTTTTACTTGCTTCTATTAATGTTTCATATATTTCTCTGTCTTTCTTGCATTCTCTTATCTTGTTGACTATCTCCATATTGCTTAACATTTTATACAACCAGTTCATTTGCATTACATTTTTTGCATCTGTTTTTGCAACTGCTAACATTACGATAAAATCAACTTCCTGTGTCTTCCAGACAATCGGATGATCCAGCTTGCAAAATGCAATCTGTGTTCGCTTTACATCCTCATGGAATCCATGTGTCAGAATAATACCATCTCCTACTTCCGTAGATCCCATATTTTCTCTTTTTAAAACACCTTCAAAAAATCTTGGTGTCACTGCGCCGCACATGCGAAGATAATTTGACATCTCTTGCAAGATCTGAATCTTATCAATTTGCTCATGAAAGACTTTTACTGTCTGCATGGAGAAATTTGTTTTATTAATACTTGGATTTTTTCTTAATAGTGTTCGTATTTTCTGTACATCTACTTCCATCAGCAGCGGATTTACTTGTACATAAGGTTTGTCTGTGTTAAGTTCCACTGTTGAAATGATATATTTACATTTTTCTAACTGTTCCTCATCATTCATGGAACAATGAATAAATGTTACATCTGGGAAGTTTTCCTGAAGCTTTACAGAAAGTAATCTTGATACTCCTACTCCAAGAGAACAGACAACCGCTACCTGCACATGATCTTTTGCCTGCTGTACAGCTACTGACAAATGCAATGCCACATAAGCAATTTCTCCTTCACTTGCATTTACTCCGATATATTTTTTGAAACTTGAATTGATGATCAGAGCCAGATAATAATAGCTGGCATAATTAGTCTTAATCTCATTCAATAATGGGTTATATAGATTTAATCCATATTTCAAACGATATACTGTTGGAAGCAAATGAAGCATCAGTGATCTTTTAAACTGGTCATTTGATTCTAAATCTAATGACATGATCTTATCGGATTTCAAAATAAAATCTTCTGCTATATTTTCAGCAATCTTTCTCAGATCATTTAAAAAATCATTTTCTAAAAATGAGCTTTCATTCAAATACATACCTAAAAGATGCATAAGCAGATAATCTGCTTCATCTTTTGGAACCTCACAATTTCCATATGTTGAAAGTTCATTTATCAGGATGTCGAACTCTTCTTTATAAGAAAATGTCTCACTATCCAAGGCTTTTGAATTTTCTATTAATAATGCTTTATTTTTACCTATTCTCATTAACATAACCGATGCATGAAAAGCCAGATTGTTTATATTCACTTCATTTAAGTGCATATTATAATTGTCATTCCAGTTATGTATAATGTCTTCGATTTCCTTAACATCTATATCCAGATATGTTTCCATCAAGCTTTCAATGGACTGATTTTTTTCACTCAGTTCACCTGCTAGTGCAGCAACTGCATTTCGAATATTTTCTTCATCTCCACTGACATAAAGACCTATACTTGGTTTCTTCATTAAACTAAGATCATATTTCTCCAGCCATTTTGAGATCTCCTGAAGATCTTTTTCAATTGTTGACTTGCTTACATAAAGATTATTCTGTAATTTATATGGATATATTTTATTTTTTGACAGCAATATCTGTACTAAAATGCAGCCTCTTCGGTATTCTTTCGAATAAGACTCTACTAAGTCATGTTCTCCTTTTACATCAAGAAACAATGCATCTTTTTCATCTTGTGTACCTTCAATCCAAATACCAACTCTTGGTTTCTTTTCAAGTTTCATGGAATGAACCAGGATTTCTGATTCTATTTTTTCAAGATCAGATCGGATCGTCCGGCTGCTGACATTTAACTGCTCTGCTAATTCTTGTGTTGTAAGTGGTTTTTCTGCTTTTAAAAGAATCTGAATTAAATTTTCTTGTCTGTTCATATATTTCTCACCTGCGGAAGTGTTACGATCAATGGATCTTTAAATGAATATTGGCTACCTGTATATTCTAATCCCTTTTTTTGTTCATGGCTATGAAGTATTCGAACTAGATTTCCATATCGATATAAATAATATGTCAGTGCCACAGCTAAAATCGTTAAGCATATTGCTGCAAGCCATACAAGATTAAACAAACATGCTCCTACACCGACAACTCCTAGAATACTTTTGATGTATGTCATTGTCGTATTCCATGTGATATTGATATTTTTATTTTTTTCATCTCTTTCAATCTTGTAAAACCACATATAATTTCTCCTTTATTTTGACTGAGCTTTGTGTCCTCCAACCTCATCTCTTAAAGATGCGATCACTTTCGCTGAAAATGAATCATCCTGTTTTGATCTTAAACGCATCATCAGTGAAGTAGAAATAATTGGGATTGGAACTCCAAGTTCACAAGCAGACTCGATTGTCCATCCTGTTGTTTTACTTGCTCCAACAACTCCTTTGATCTTTTCTAGATCTGGATCTTTTCTAAATGCATTTGCTGCAAGTTCTAACAGCCATCCTCTAATAACACTTGATTTACTAAGTGAATCTGCAACATGTTCCAGATCGTAATCAAATTCACTTTTTTCAAGAAGTTCAAATCCTTCTCCTAATGTCTGCATGTATCCATATAACATTGCATTGTGAATCATTTTAAGATAATGACCACTTCCTGTTTTTCCTGTGTAAAGACATCCGTTTGTTGTTGCAATGCTTTCTAACATTTCCTGAAGATCATTTTTAAATACTTCCGGATCTCCTCCACACATAAAACTTGCTCCGTGTCTTGCTCCGTAAACCCCTCCACTTGTTCCAATATCAAAGAAATAAATTCCTTTCTCTTCCATCTTCTTTGCTGTCTTTAAGCTGTCTCGATGATCTGAATTTCCACCATCGATCACGATGTCTCCTTTTTTACATAAACCACTTAATTCATCTAATACTGAATTTGTGATCTTTCCAGCTGGTAACATAACCCAGATCACATCTTTCTGATCCGCAGATACCAGATCTTTTAGAGTTTCATATGATTTAATTCCAGATTCTTCAGCCTTCTTTCTGGCTTCTTCATTTACATCGAATCCTTCTACATCAACCTCGTGGTCTTTCATATTCAGGGCTAAATTAAATCCCATTTTCCCAAGACCTACCATTTTTAATTTCATGACTTGACTCCTTTCTTTTGTCACTTTTGTCTTTCGATGGGTTTATTATATGATTTCTTTTGTGACATTTCTATATTTTTTAGTCTATTCCAAACCAAAGGTACTTCCGCTTTTATATTTCCACATTTTCCTCCATTTCCGCATTTGAATTTCCACATTTCCACTTTTTGAAAGATATCAAATTGACACACTTTATAATTCGTGTTAACTTTCTTAGTATCAGAAAGGAGCTGTCCATGCACATTATAAAAACATCAGTCATCGAAAATATTAAACATAACTTTGAAGAACTCTTTCCTGCAGAGAAAAAAATCGCACAATATATCCTTGATCATCTTGAAGAAGTAACCCTTCTTAATATCTCACAGCTTGCTAAAAAAGCTCATGCAAGTGAAGCTTCCATTGTCAGAATGGCAAAACATCTAGGGTATAATGATTTCTTCCAAATGCGGCTTCTTCTTTCAAATGATCTGCTCTGTGCTGCAAAATTGATCTGTGAAGCCAGAATGTGTCATATTATAGGGGCTGGAAATACAATCCCGATTGCTTCTGATCTTAGATTCCGCCTTCAGAGGAACGGGCAATCCTGTATGTATTCTTCATTGCCAGAACAGTATTTTAATAACATTGCACTTGGTGATTCTTCTGGTCAGGTCTTTGGTGGCCACATTGTAAAAGGATATACTCCAACACTGACTACGGTTGATCTTATTATTTTTGAGATCAAAAATATTGAAATGCTGCGTGTTTACTGAAACGGAAGCACGCAAATGTTGTCTTATTAACAGGAATTCCCACATCCCTAATCTTATGGGATCACAAAGCAAATATCCTTGTTTTGGCGATAATTTTCTCTACAGTGGTGGAAGCGGCTTGTTAGAATTTCTTTTTGATTTTTCTTCCCCGCAGGAAAATTTTAAGACATCTTTTGATAACCGCACGATCATTTTATGTGGAAGCTGTTCAAAAGCTACCAGGCTGCAAATACAACATTTTAGCGAAAATTATGAATGTTTATCTATCAATGAAACCAGTGATGATCTAACTTACATTACATCACTTATTGATGCGCAGAAAAGTCCATTGTTAATATATAGTGATGCTGTGTTGAAAGATTTTAAAACAGAAAAAATCCCCTGCATTTTATACAACAGCTAAGAAAATAGGCATTTGCAGCTTATATTGAAATCTGGAAATTTTGATAGTGAGGATTTCTTTTTGAAAGCTATGGAGATGTGATTTCATGGGAATGTCATAAAGGACAGAAGATTGATGATTGAGGGCAATCTTCTGTCCTTTTGTTTGGATTAAATTCATCCTTTCTGCTTCATCCGCTTAATCACTTTAAGCCGTGTAAATTCCTCTCTTTCCTTCTCTTCCAACTCATTCGAAATCTTATAAACCAACCCGGTATAAGTCGGAATCGTAATATTCTTCAACGCATTTGCCCTCTTCTGCGTTTTCTTAATACTAGTTGCTAAACGATACGCCGCGTTTTCAACCATTGACAGTTTAATTGTCAAATCCTTCACCTGCCGAAACGCTTCCCTGGCAACATCAATTGATTCAAATGTCCCATCCATCGCATATGTCAACTGATTCTCATGTGCATCATATTTCACATGTGGAATCTCTGTTCCCATGATACTTCTTGTCTGAATCTGTATCGAGTCCTCGATCGGAACTGTATAGGCAAGTTCTTCTACCTTACTGATCCCATGCTGGATATTCGCTCTCTGAAGGCATGCATACGCTCTTGTAAATGTTGTATCAATCTCTTCCTGAATATCTTTCGCCTCATCGATCAGATCCATCAGCTCACGAATCAGGATATTTCTTTTTTTATCCATCAGATCGTAACCCTGTTTTGCCAATGTAAGAGAGTTCTTGGCTGCGATCAGATTTCCTTTGGTCGGGAATTCTCGTGGGTCCATAATCTCACCACCTTTAGCTTTCCTGCTCTTTTGGCAGGTATTTATCGATGATCTTCGTGTCGATTCGATCCAATTCTTCTCTTGGCAGGATCTTTAATAATTCCCATCCAAGATCCAATGTTTCGATCATGGAACGGTTTTCTTCCGGCCCCTGACCGATATATCGTTCCTCAAATGCCTTTCCAAATTCCAGATATTTTTTATCAATTGGGGATAACTCATCTTCTCCGATAACAGATGCTAAGTTTCTTGCTTCTCCCACTTTCGCATAAGCGGAAAATAACTGGTTTGCAAGATCCTGATGATCTTCTCTTGTGTATCCTTCTCCGATTCCATCTTTCATCAGACGAGAAAGCGATGGCAAAACACTGATCGGTGGATAAATGGACTGTCCGTTTAAATTACGATCCAGTACGATCTGCCCTTCTGTAATATAACCAGTTAAGTCAGGAATTGGATGAGTGATATCATCATTTGGCATAGTTAAGATTGGTAACTGTGTGACCGAACCTTCTGCTCCTTCGATGATTCCTGCACGTTCGTATAGTGTTGCAAGTTCACTGTACAAATATCCTGGATATCCTTTTCTGGATGGAATTTCTCCTTTCGATGAAGATACCTCACGCATCGCTTCCGCAAACGATGTCATATCTGTCAAGATAACTAAGATATGCATATTACAGTCAAATGCAAGATATTCTGCTGCAGTTAAGGCTACTTTTGGTGTGATCAATCGTTCTACAACTGGGTCATTTGCAAGATTTAAGAACATACATACATGATCTGCAACACCACTTTCCTCAAATGTCTTCTGAAAGAAATCCGCAACATCATGTTTGACACCCATTGCTCCAAAGACTACCGCAAATGGCTCATCTGAACCATCACCAAGAGATGCCTGTTTTACGATCTGGGCTGCCAGCTGATCGTGTGGAAGTCCGTTTCCTGAGAAGATGGGAAGTTTCTGTCCACGGATCAGTGTTGTTAATCCGTCAATTGCTGAAATACCTGTACGGATATAGTTTCTTGGATATTTTCTGCGGACCGGATTTAATGGAAGACCGTTGACATCTCGTTTGACATCGGTGATCAGTGGTCCTAATCCATCGATTGGTTTTCCGATTCCGTTAAATGTTCTCCCTAGCATATCTGGTGCAAGAGAGACTTCCATCGGGTGTCCAGTTAATTTTGTTCTTGTATTATCAAGGGACATATTTTCCGTTCCCTCAAATACCTGAATCACCGCTTTATCTTCGTATAATTCAATGATCCTTCCGATTTTTTTCGTTTTTCCATCAACCGTAAATTCGACGATCTCATCAAAAAATGCGTCCTGTACTCCTTCCAGAATGACAAGCGGACCATTGATGCTGCTTAGTCCTAAATATTCAATTCCCATAAAATGACCGCCTCCTTATGCATTCTTTTCCAGTACTGCGTCATAGAAATCATCAATCTGTTTACGGTAAAGATCCAGTAATTGCAGATTGTCATTCGGAACATCGTATTTGATCGCAATGACTTTCTCAAAGATCCCTTCTGCTTTTAGCACGCTCATTGGCATTCCTCTCGCTACAAGTTCCCTGCTCTTTTGATACAGATATAAAATAACTTCCATCATTTTAAATTGCTTCTCCATGGACACGCAAGTGTCATCTTTATGGAAAGCATTTTGCTGCAGAAATCCTAATCGGATCACCCTTGCGATCTCTAACGTTAATTTCTGATCATCTGGAAGAACATCCCCACCGATCAGTTTTACGATCTCCATCAAACTACTTTCCTGATTTAAGATCGCCATCAGACGATTTCGATAGTCCACAAAATTGGGGGATACATGATCTCTGTACCAGCCACCGAGATCTGTCAGATATTCACTGTAACTCGTTAACCAGTGAATCGCTGGAAAATGTCTTGCGTAAGCCAAGGATTTATCAAGTCCCCAGAAGCAACGGACAAATCGTTTGGTATTCTGTGTAACTGGCTCTGAGAAATCTCCTCCCTGCGGAGATACTGCACCGATGATCGTTACAGAACCGTCCGTTCCATTTAGGTTGTGCATCATTCCAGCTCTCTCATAAAAAGCTGATAATCTGGAAGCTAAATATGCCGGAAATCCTTCTTCTGCTGGCATCTCTTCCAGACGACCGGACAATTCTCTTAACGCTTCTGCCCATCTTGAAGTAGAATCCGCCATGATCGCGACATCATATCCCATATCACGGTAATATTCTGCCAACGTAAGTCCTGTATAAATAGATGCTTCACGTGCTGCTACCGGCATATTGGATGTGTTGGCGATCAGTGTTGTTCGGTCCATCAATGGATTACCACTCTTTGGATCAACTAATTCTGAAAATTCTTCCAATACCTGTGTCATCTCATTTCCACGTTCCCCGCATCCGATATAAATGATAATATCCGCATCGGACCATTTCGCAATCTGATGCTGTGTCATTGTCTTTCCAGTACCAAAACCACCTGGAATTGCCGCAGTTCCACCTTTAGCAATCGGAAACATTGTATCCAGTATTCTCTGGCCTGTTACCAGTGGCACACATGCCGGAATCCTGTCGTGAACAGGTCTTGGAACCCTGATTGGCCATCTCTGGATCATTGTTAACTGTTTTTCCGTTCCATCGTCCAATCTTAACGTGATCATATGATCCTTGATCGCATGTTCTCCATCAGATGCCACAAAAGTAACCGTTCCTGTAAGATCTGGCGGCACCATGCATTTGTGTACGATGGCTCTTGTTTCCTGCACTTGGGCATAGATATCACCGCCATGAAGAACATCTCCTTCATTGACAACTAATTTTGTGTCCCACAATTTCTCCATATCAAGCGAATCTACGCTGATACCTCTTGTGATAAATGCACCTGCATTTTCTGCGATCCTCTCTAAGGGACGTTCAATTCCATCAAAAATGTTATCAAGGATTCCGGGAGCTAATGTGACGGATACTGCCTCCCCGCTTGCTTCCACGATCTCGCCCGGTTTTAATCCTGATGTTTCTTCATATACTTGAATCGTCGTACAGTCTTTATCCAGAGAAATGACTTCTCCAACTAATTTTTCTTTGCCGACATAAACCATTTCTGACATCTTAAATCCAGTATTTCCAGCCAGATAAATGACAGGTCCATTAATTCCATAAATTGTTCCAGTCTTACTCACCTGTCACACCCCCTTTAAAGGTAAATTCTTCGTATTCTTTCTCCAAAGCACCTGAAAATGAATGATCGATCAAGATATTTCTTCCCGGAATAATCGAACGGATTCCTCCAAGAAAATCTTCTTCGCTGACTGTTACTGTCATTCCAGTTCGTTTTTCGAGGAATTCTTTTTTGTCCTCATCCGAACTGTTAATATAGATTGTCAATGGATTCCCATCTGCGAATCTCGCCGCTTTTGCAATATAGGATACAAGTAATTCTTTATACGCTTCGGTTTTCATGTATTCTTCTGCCATTTCCCGGACTTCCTCAAACAATTTATTTTTTAATTCATTCTGCACTCGGCTTAATTGTCTTCGAAGTTTTAGCTGCCCTTTGGATGTTACTGTATTTAACTGCTGCCTTGCCGATGCTGTTTCGGTCTTGATCCTCGTATCTGCCTGCATCACAGCTTCTTGTTTATGTGTTTTGAACACGCCTTCCAATGCCTTCTGGTGCTGATCTATGATTTCATTTCCTCTGGCTCTTGCTTCTTCCATGGCAGCTTCTCTGATATGTGAAATCTTTTCTTCTACTGTCAATGTTGTCACCTTCCTTCTACAGCCGGCTTACAATTTCAATCCAATCGCCTCATTGACATAAGACGTGATAAAATCTTTCTTCCGTCCAGTTCCGTGCCTGTCAGGAATCTCGATCAGAAGCGGCATTTTCCGCTCCAGCTTGATCTCGTCGATCAATTCTGGAAATTCTCTTCCAAATTTCTCTGTCAAAAGCACGATCCCAATCTCTGGATCACTCATAGCTTTCTCGATTGCTTCTTTTAATTCATCCCTTTCATGAACTACAATCCCATCAACCCCGGCTAACCGCATTCCTGTCAATGTATCTAAGTTATCGCTGATCAAATACATCTTCATAACTATCACTTCCTGATCTATCCAAGTTTACCAATGATCATAAATGAAATGATCAATCCATACAGACATACACCTTCTGCCAGGCCTACGAAGATCAGTGATTTACCTAAGGCACTTGGATCTTCACTGATCGCTCCTAAAGCTGCACTTGCGGCACTCGCTACGGCGATACCACCACCAACACAAGAAAGTCCTGTTGATAATGCTGCTGCCAGATATCCAAGTCCTGTAGCCATTCCTGCATCAGAACCTGCTTGTGCTGCCTGTACCGGATTTGTGACAAACATCATCACTCCGGCGATCACAATGATCCCGAAGAAGAAAAAAGCGTTAAATGCAATACTTCGTTTATAACGTTTCTTTGTTCTCTCTCCATGAAGAAAATAACCAAATGGAATAAATATACTTAAGATTAATGCTGCGATGATCGCTAATTTGATTGCTAATGTCATAACCGATACCTCCTAATTTTCCTTGCCTGCATGATTGTCATACGGATGGAATTCTCTTCCTGATCCCGTATAGAAACGACTGAACATTTCATAATATTCCAGACGCAATACCTGAATTCCGACAACCAGACCTTCTAGTCCACACACGATAATATTTCCAAGAACAATGATGATCCAGTTTGGATTTCCTGCTCCATCTGTGATCCCTCCGAGCATCAGAACAACTTCCATCATAGCCGCATGGCTCACTGCAAATGCCCCGATACGCACAAATGAGATCGTGTTAGAGAAGAAACTTAACATCGTCTCGAACAATTCAAAAAATCCCTGCACCAGAAACATTCCAACGCCGCCTTCTGCTTTTGGTTTCTTTCCTTCCACGAGCTGTCCTAATGGTTCTTTTAATAAGAACATGATCACTGGAATTCCAAGGAAAATGATCATCATGATATTTCCTGGTGTTTTATGACCTGTCATATAAAGCACGATCGTTAAGACAAGGAATCCATAAAATACAAGTCCTGCAACTCCATTTGGGCTGAAGAATAAATTTTCTTTATCCCCACGTTTCTTTGCATTGATGATCTGAAATACCATCGCAAGCAGGATTAGTGCCATACCAAATGCAACTGCCACGATAAATACAGTATTTAACTGCCCAACAAACGGTAATTTCATCATCGCATGCATTGGCGATAACCACATTGGTTTAATGATCGTTCCTTCAAATCCAAAGAAGCTTCCAAACATAAAGCCAAAGAATGTAGAAAAAATTCCGGCAACAGAAATGATTCCTGCTAGATTCCATTTCTTGATCTTATATAGTAATCCCCCGCCGATAAACAAACACAATCCCTGACCAACATCCCCAAACATCGCTCCAAAGATAAAGGTATAAGTCAGTGCCACGAAAATGGTTGGATCCATCTCATCATGGGATGGCAGTCCATACATTCTGATAAACATTTCAAATGGTTTGAAGAATTTGGGATTCTGTAATTTCGTTGGTGGATCACCGAAGAATTTTTCTCTTCCTTCTTCAACAATGATCGTGATCCTATCATCATCTTTTGTCTCCTCAATAAATGCCTGTGTATCTTTTTCACTCATCCATCCACAGAGAATGTAGTAATCTTCCTGTTCTTCATTTTCCATACAGGCTGCCATTTTACGCACATCGAAGTTATTGGATAATTCTTCTAACTTATATCTCGCTCCTCGAATCTTCTTTGCCTTGACTGATAAGAAATCTTTCATCTGTTTCTGGACATTTTCGATTTCTTTTTCAATCTCATCGATCTGATTTCTTAAATTTCTGCAAATCTCTGCCGGCATTCCTTCGTAATCGTCTGGAAGTGCGATATTTTCAAAATGCAGAGATTTAAAGGTAGAATCAATCTTTCCCATCTCCTTATGTGCCGCAAAATAACATCCATACACATAATTTTCATTTCGAATTCCTTCTAAAAAAATTGCATTGAGATCATCGAATAAATATTTTTCAAGTTTCTGATAATACTCTACGTTTACTCGTCCGAATCTGACTTTCATATATTGATAGCCATAAACTTCTTTTAAATTTAACTCTAAAGGCTGAAACGGTTCAAGTTCATGAAGTTTTTCTAATAATTCTTCTTTCTGCTTCTTTAACCGGTCTTCCCTTGCCTTAAGGTCCAGATAATCATGATTGAGATCCCTGATCATTGTCAGGATCTCATCTGCCGTAAGAGATGTATCCATCTCTCCTTTTGGCTGTGCAAGCATCAATACATACTGTTCCGCTTTAGAAAGCGGTTCTTTGTAAGGATTCACATCCATAAACGGCATGAGGTTATCTGTCGTTTTCAATTCTGTGATCGCATTTTCCAGCTGCATTTCGTATTTGGAAAGGTAAGATGCACTTACCCTGTCAATATCAGTTCTCGGTCCGGAAATGCTTAAGAATTTCATCTTTACGATCATGATGCATTACCTCCTTGACGTCGTTGCTTTTGCACCAGATACTGTAATGTCTCCCGTTGCGATAATCCATAGCGAATACATTCCAGTGCCGTGGTGATCTTATAAATCTCTTCCTCCTTTAAAAATAAATATTGTTGTATACTTGCCAGAGAATACGGATGGTTTCTGTAAGCGATCGTTAAGATATGTTCCACACATTCATTCACAATACTCTCAATCTGCACCTGTTCTCCGAACTCATATTTTTTTCCGTAATAAGTTTCATTTAATCTTCTTTTGAATTCTTCCACTGATGGCGCTTCGACCAGATCTTTAAATTCCTGATTCGAAAGTTTATGTTGAATCGGAATTAACAATGTGTAAATATCTGGTGCGAGCATATGGTAATATTTCTTTGCTCGGTAAATCCATTGAAGATTTAATAGATCGATCTTTGCTCCTAATTCTTTAGTCAGCATTTCCTTATCTTTTTTATCCCAATTTCCCTTACGTTCTTTCCACATCATAGAAAAATAATATAAATCCAATGCCAGTTCATAATCCGCTAATGTCGATGCCCCTGACTGTCGGATTCTTGACAGTGGTGCGTAATATTCTGTATTCTTCAGGTAATCTACCAGATGATCAATATTCTTTGCCGTCACTAGCTGGTCAATCCGTATCTTTGAATATTTATCAAAAAATGGCTTTTTGTAATTCAGATCAAATGGTACATTACTGTGATTAAATACAATTCTTAAGCAATATCGAACCAAATCTACTTCATACCGCTTCATAAAGATCTTTAAAAAATCTTTTTGCTGCATATCTGCGAAACGATAAAGTCTTGTGTAATCATCATATAATGACTGGATCAGGACTTTTTCGATATTACCTCTGTGATACAGTGATTCATCCATCTGTGTGATAAATTTTCCGTACGATTTTGTCTGTTTCAGATATTCAATGATATCTGTCACTGTATCCATAGAAGCCAACTGTTCATAATCCTGTGGTTTTAAAAGCTTTGCACGCATTGCTGCGACTTTCGTCACAATTCCGCTGTAGCGCATCACATCTCTCAATGCTATCGCCTCCTATACTTTGATCACCCGCTCTAATATCTGTTTTGCATATTTGCTGTGATGTTCTTTGAAGTCTTGTTTTAAAGATTCTATTTCATTGTTATTCTGTTCTTCTTGTTTCTTTAGAAGTTTTTCCATGTTTGTTGCAAGATCCGACTGAATCTTTAATATCTTTTCATTCGTCTCCTTTTCCATATCTGCATCAAATGCATCCCTCTTTTTCTGCATCTGCATTTCCATCTGATGCTTTTGTTCCTGCGCATTATCTACGATCGCACGCGCTGTCTTTTCGATCTCTGAAAGTTTCTCTGCTATTCTTTCCATCAGTAAAACCTCCTTTCATACCAACCATTGTAGTCCTTTCTATTTATTTTTGCTAGTATTTTATCTGTTTTTTTGCATGTTTTTAGCAATTATTCACAATTTTTTGACAGTTTTCATGCAATGTTTTACAATCTGTTGTATTATTATTTAAAATGATCGACCTTCCCACAATAATTCGCGATCGTCTTGATCAACACCTCAGATTCCAACGGTTTCGCCAAATGCTCATTCATTCCCGCTTCCAAAACTCTCCTACGATCTTCCGTAAATGCATTCGCTGTCATCGCAATGATCGGAATATCTCTGGCATTTTCTTTATTGCTCCATCTTATATATCTCGCTGCTTCTAATCCGTCCATCACCGGCATCATCACATCCATTAAGATAATATCAATTTCTCCTAGTTTCGATTCTTTGAAAATTTCCAATGCTTCTTTTCCATTAAATGCCTTAATTACATTCGCCCCGGCACTCTCCAGAACAAATTCTGCAATTTCCATATTCAATTCATTATCTTCGGCAAGCAATACATTGACACCCTTGATCGATGCTTTTTTTATCTCTTTTGTCTTAAGTTCTTCGTGCTTTATATTATGATCGATCTGAAATGGAAGCTCAATATAAAACGTCGTTCCCACACCTTGCTCACTCTCAAATGAGATTGTTCCTCCCATTTTCTCTACAAGACTTTTTGTGATCGACATCCCAAGTCCTGTTCCACCATAAACCGTTCGTGCCCCTGCTTTTTCCTGTGCAAATGGCTCATAGATCGTCTTTTGGAATGATTCACTCATTCCAATTCCAGTGTCTTCACATTTAAATCGAATAATAATAGTATTGTAATTTTTCTGAATTTCATTAAATTCTATGCAGATCTTTCCATTATTTTTGTTATATTTGATCGCATTTGTTAAAATATTCATCACAACTCTTTTTACATGCACTGGACTTCCGATCAAATCTTCATGAATCACATTATATTTATGTACAACTATATTAATTCCTCTCTCTCTAGCCTGTTTTTCAATAACCATTCGAATCTCTTGAAACAATTGAAAGAAATTAAAACTTCTTCTCTCCAGGATCACTTCTTCCGATTCCAATTTTCCCATATCCAAAACTTCATTGATCAATTCTAGTAAGAAGCCTGATGCTTCCCATATTTTTTTGCGGCATTCTGATTGTTTTTCTATATCACTTTTATAATAATCTCCAACTTCTACCATTCCCCTGATTCCATTGATCGGTGTCCGGATATCATGGCTCATTCTTTGCAGAAATTCTGTTTTGGCAATATTGGCTTTCTTTGTTTCTGAATGCGTTCATATTGTTGATTGGATCTTGCTTTGATCGTCATTAAGATTGCCACAAAAATTCCATATAAAATAACCGCTATTCCAATGTTACTCGTCAATGTTTTTACAAGATTCCTGTACCTTTGTATCAATTAATTTTTCATCATTTGATGCTATAATATCATTTCCATTTGTGATTACGATCGTTCCATCATTTTCCCGCTTATATCCAGCAAGCACGTTTTGGATTGTAAGATTATTGTTTTTCGCATATTCGGTTTTTACATACTGATATCCTATAACCGTTCCTTTTGCATCCTTTCTTCCATACGATGCCAGATCAATATAGCCTCCATTTTTCAGCTCAATTCTTGCCATATATGATTTTTGTGGATAATTCTTTACATCACGAAGTGTTTCTTTCTCCATGACATAACCCAAAACTTTTTTAAATTTTGGTCCAGTATGATATTGTGCAATTTGTTTATTCTTATCATTTAATACAATAATCCCCGTAAGTCTTTGTTCCCTTGCATACTGTTTTAAATATTCTTTTTCCAATGCCTGTTTATCTGTTTTGAAATTTCTCGCCGTCTGCTGGACTTTTTCAACCATTCTGACAAGACTTCTTGCTTCAACTGCTTCATTAAAACTGTTATACATGGAATATTGATCCTTGATGTATTCCATCGTCGAATGAATCCTGTTTTTGGTATTGTTTGTTTCTATTTTTACGGACACAAAAAGAACTGTCAAGACAACGATCACACAGCCAACAATACTCAATGTCCATAATCTTTTATCCGCTTTATCTCTCAAGGCTGTTCACCTCCAGATATTTTTCTGCATCAGGAACATATTTTTGTAGAATTTTTTTGGCACTTCCATCTTTGACCATTGCTTTTAATGTCTTTGACAGTTCTTTTTCTATTCCTCTTTTATCATTTTTTGCAAACGCAACACCAATTCCAGTCTCAAGAATATCTTCATCAAGAATTCTGTATTTTGCTTCAAAATCAGACATATACTGTCTGATCGAGATCTCATGTGCTGCAATAGCGTCTACATATCCTCTGCTCAGAGAAGTATAGATCAATTCTCTGTTTTCCATACTGTAGACTTGTTTTACTTTTGGTATTTTGGAATCTGTTTGTTTTAGAAATAATTCCTCTGGTTTGGTTGTAGACTGAACCGCAATGATTTTATTCTTAAGATCAGACAACTTATTGATCTTGCTGCTGTCGTTCACTGCGATCACCTGACGGCTCAGCATATAAGGACCTGCCCAGTGATAATCATTTTCTCTTCCTGTCACTGAAAAGCACGCCCATATACAATCTATTTTTCCTTGTTCCACAAGATTTTTCTTATTCTCCCAATCAATATTTACAAAGACCGGCTTATAACCCATACGATGAAAGGCTTCTCTGGCAAATTCTACATCGATTCCTGCCAGATTGCCATTCTCATCGGTATAGTTAAATGGCGGATAATTGTCTCCACCGATCATAATCTCTTTGTTCGCATCTTTTGTTGTTTTTCTAGTCTGATCTTTTGTCTTTCCACATGCACAAAGAAAGCAGCCTAATACGAAAAAGACCATGACTTCAATCATAAGCTTCTTTAACTGCATAGTTTACCTCGTATGATCTGTTTGTAAATAATGTCCTAAACTCTTGTAACCATTGCCATCAATCTTCTTTGTTTTGCATATAATTTCACTGTATTAGATACTCTCTGATAGACAATATTGGCATCAAATGGGCGGTTAATATAATCAGAAACTCCCATCTCATAAGCTCTTCTGATATAATTCGCAGAATCCTCACTTGAGATTATAATAACTGGAATATCTGAGATTAAACGCTCTTCTTCCATATATTTCAAAACGTCAAAACCATCCTTTTCTGGCATAATGATATCTAATAGTACAAGCGAAATTTTCATTCCATATTCATCGATCTTATGCAATGCTTCATTTCCACCATCAGCTTCTATGATTTCGTAGGTTTCCTCTAAAATCTCTTTCAAGATCGCACGGTTAAATTCTGAATTATCAACGATCAAAATTTTAGGTTTATTCTGAATTTTTTCCTTTTTAAATATCGTTTTATCACATTCTGTTATGACCTGTGCCTTATGATCTTTTGCCTTATACATCAACTGGTCTGCTTTCGCGATCGCCTCATCGATCTGCCCATCTTCCGATATCACTCCTCCAATACTTGCTGTAAGCTTCAATCTAGAGCAGTTTGGAATCGTTGCATTCTCAATAGCCTCTTGAATCTGAAGCAGCTTTCCACGCAAAGTACCTCTTACCATATCCGACAAGATCAATAAAAATTCATCTCCGCCATAACGTATTAACTTATCTATCTTGCGAATACAATTCTTGATCACATCCGCAACAATACAGAGAACCTGATCTCCCATATCATGTCCATAAATATCATTATACAATTTAAAATCATCCAGATCGATCATCGCAACCCCTGCCGAATTCTGCATATTACGAATCTCATCTTCAAAATATCTTCGATTGTAAACGCCTGTTACCGGATCTATGTATAATTTATCCTGATACCCTTTTAACTTGCCAACAAGTTTGTCCCTTCCATCGGTATCGATCAACGTATCATTCTCAAGATGCTTAACAAGTTCCATAACACATGCTTCATCATCTATTTCCAAATATCTTGAAATCACCAAAAAAACATCTGCATCCAAAAATTCCAGTTTTGTTTTTTGTTTCTTCTCCGCGTATGCTTTCATTGATGTACAATTCTCACATGGTTTATTCTTCTTCCAAAAATCATAGCACTGACACATTCCAATTTTTACTCCGATGCGTGGATCATCTTGCATCTGCTCAAAAAAATCCCCCTCCAAAAACCTGACAACATCAAATACTTTCTCCAGCATTTTAGCTTCTTCTTCTGCCTGTTGTCTGGTTATCTTTACATTCTGGTTCACTTCTTATCCCCTTCCTATTTTTATTTGATATATTCCCCTAATTCACTTAAATACCCTTTTATGATAGCACATCATTTTGTCGTTTTCCATCGAGAAACCTGAATTTTACAAAGATTTCCTAAATTAATATCAAATTTATTTTTTTATATACAAAAAGAAGGGCGATATAACATTAAAGTATGTGTATCTCCCTTCTTATTCTTATGATCTTTTATAATACTTTGCTTAAAAATGCCTTTGTTCGCTCTTCCTGTGGATGGTCAAAAATCTGTTCTGGTGTTCCTTCTTCAAGGATTCCTCCACCATCCATGAAAAATACACGATTAGCAACTTCTCTTGCAAATCCCATCTCATGAGTTACGACAACCATTGTCATACCTTCTTGGGCAAGCTGTTTCATAACTTCTAATACTTCTCCAACCATCTCAGGGTCAAGTGCTGAAGTTGGTTCGTCAAACAGCATGACTTCTGGTGATAATGCCAGTGATCTTGCGATCGCTACACGCTGTTTCTGTCCACCAGATAACTGCGCTGGATAATTATCAGCTTTATCACCAACGCCTACACGGTTTAACAATTCCATCGCTTTTTCTTTTGCTTGCTCTTCTGTCATCATCTTGTGACGGATCGGAGCTAATGTAACATTCTCAAGGATTGTCAGATGTGGGAATAAGTTAAAATGCTGAAATACCATTCCAACTCGTTTTCTCATCGCATCTACATCAAAGTCTTTCTCTGTCAAATGCATATCATCGATGACAATATCTCCCTTTGTCGGAGTCTCTAATAAGTTTAAGCATCTTAAAAATGTACTCTTTCCAGATCCGGATGGTCCGATCACGCAAACGCATTCTCCTTTGTCAATATGGCAGTCAATGCCTTTTAACACTTCCAGAGATCCGAAATATTTATGTAAATTCTTAACGTCTATCACTTTGTCTCAGTCTCCTTTCTAATGCGTTTAATCCTAATGTCAGGAACTTAACGATCACATAGTAGATCAGTGCTGTTCCAAGCAATGGTGCCAGTGCTTCGAAGATTCTTGAAATTACGAAATCTGATACCTTTGTCAGATCGACGATCGCTACATATCCTAAAATAGAAGTTTCTTTTACCAGTACGATAAATTCATTTCCAAGGGCAGGAAGAATGTTCTTAATCGCCTGAGGCAGGATAATATCTTTCATTGTCGGTACATAGGATAATCCAAGCGAACGTCCACCTTCCATATGTCCCTGCTACAAGGACTGAATTCACACC
>ENA-OQKF01000445-OQKF01000445.1-human-gut-metagenome-genome-assembly--contig:-NODE-445-length-26588-cov-45.848381_pt1:0-22500 | contig 26588 bp, 19 predicted proteins | sample MGYA00242617_ERZ504784 | MGnify/ENA primary metagenome ERZ504784 (study PRJEB26092, sample SAMD00036364) | human gut metagenome | host: Homo sapiens | study: EMG produced TPA metagenomics... | reverse complement strand
TATCCTACTTTTTCAATGCGTGTATATCAGAGATGATAGGTCTTCATTAAAAAATTAAAGTCTTGAAATTTAATCTAAATAGGACTATTATAGTTAAGAATTAAGGATTAATGAATTAATCATTAAAAATTGATTTTAGAATTTGCTTTGACTAAGTAGTACAATAGTAAGTTTATTAGGAGTGGTATTTATGTTACATCAAAAATTATGTATATCCAAAAAAGCAAAAAAAATTACGCCTAGGATTGCAGCTGCCGTTTTAGCGTTAATCAGTAGTTATTCCTTGGCATCAGCAGAAAGTCTTGATTTAACATCGGGCACAACTCACCCTAATAAATTTGCTACATCAGATGGTAAACTTACCACCACGATTGGGTTTGATAACTATGCTAGTAATGACGCAACTGTAATAGGCACAGGTAACAGAGCAACAACTTCCTCAGTATGGGATTCAGAAAATAATGTTGCCATAGTTGTTGGTGGTACGGCTGTTGGTAAACTAAACCAAGCTTTAGTGGGTGGCGTTGCCGTCGGTTATAATAACTATAGTAATTCAAAATCTACCGTAGTAGGTATTGATTCGCGTGCAGTAGGTGGTATTGCTATCGGTAATAATGCCAGCTCTTCCCGTTGGAATGTAAGTAATAAATTTGCTGATGTTACTCAGACGGAGTTTGCCATGGCCATCGGGAATGGAGCTTCGGCTATTGATGGTATAGCGATGGGGTACAATGCTCAGTCTTATCGAATTGGTACGGCTGTAGGTGATTTTTCTAATGCATTGTATGGTGGTACGGCTTTAGGTAGCGGTGCTACTACGGGTAGTGCAGCCTATGATCCCATTCGTGGTGGCGGTGTGGCGTTAGGACAATTTTCGAATGCAAATCGTGGGAATAGCTCTTATGGCTATGTTCCATTAAATGATGAATTGAACACAAAATTATCTACAAATCCTAATTCTATGGCTTCTGATATAGCCTTGGCAAACGCAACCGGTAATCAGACTGTTATTGATGGTGTAATTGCATTTTATGATAAATACAAGGATACATATACTGATTGGCAAAATTTACGTCAGGATTATGTTACAAAATTAAAGGCTTATGATGATCAAGTAGCTACAATGACAGCAAAAACCTATGCGACTGAAGCTGATCGTCAAGAGGATTTTAATACCCTTAAAAAATTAGAAAGTGCTAAAGACACAGCTATTACAGATTTACGAGCTTATGAAAAGGCAAATAACATTTCAGAATCTGATGTAACCGTCAAGGATTCTCTCTTATCCACCTATAAATCCACCTATAGTGCTGTTAGTGTAGGTTCAAATGGCAACACTCGTCAAATTATTAATGTTGCTGCCGGAACAGAAGACACAGATGCTGTTAACGTAGCACAGTTAAAAACTGTTGCCAATAAAGTAAGCACGATTGACACCGCAACTACAACTAATGGTGACAATATCACTAAATTACAAGCCGGTTTTAATGTGGCTGTAGGCGATAAGACTACTAAGATTGCACTTGGTGGTGATACCGCACCAACCATTACGTTTGCCGGTGATGCCAATGTTAATGCAACTATTGACGGTAATACAATCACGTACTCTCTCAACAAAGACGGCATTACTAATACATTAGGTGATACCTTTGTAAAAGTCGATGCCAGCAACTTGACAGGTGACACTAATATTAACAAATGGAAAACAGTATTAGGTATTACCGATGAAGATTTAAGCAAAGCCGGTGCTTGGGAACTAAAAGTTAATGGCAATAAAGCAAACGTTATCGGTAAAAATGGTATTGTAAACTTTGCCGATGGTACTAAAACTGCTGTTACCTACAATGCAGATAAAAATGCTGTAGTTGTAGATTTAAATAAAGATACAATTGTTCAAATCGATAATAATACTAAAAATATTGCTGAAAACACAACTAAGATTAATAATCTTAATACTCGTGTAGATAACATTGTTAACGGTAATGGCACTTTAAATATTGTCGGAGATGATACCACTGGTGTAGTAGTAGAACAAGTGGACCCTAAAGATGCAAGCAAAGGTCTTAAAGTAAGCCTCGGTGACACCATTAAGGCTGGTGATGTTTCCATTGGTACTAAAGACGGTGCCAGCACTATTACCGGTCTTACTAATACAACTTGGGATCCTACTAAAGTTCAAGCCGACCGTGCTGCTACCGAAGGTCAATTGAAAGACGCTTTAGGACAAGTTAACGGTTTAGTTACTCCAACTAAAATCACCGGCGATGGCAACATTCAAGTTAAAGAAAACGGTAAAAATGATTTCAGCCTTTCTTTGAACAAAGAGCTTAAAGTAGAAAACAGCATTTCCGTTGGTGGCAACACTTACATTACCAACGAAGGCATCAATGCCAATAATCAAGTTATTCAAAACGTTGGCGAATCTGATTTAGTTTCCGGTTCTCATAATGCAGCCACCGTTAATCAGGTTGTTACAGTTCGTGATGAATTACAAAAATCTATCGATAACGTGGCTTCTGAAACCATGAATAACAGCCAACAGATTTCCCGTTTGGGAACGGAAGTCAATAAAGTCGCTGCCGGTGCTGCTGCGTTAGCCGCTTTACATCCATTAGACTTTGATTCTAATGAAAAATTAACCTTTGCCGTTGGTATGGGTGCCTATAAGAGTGAAACAGCTGCGGCTATCGGTGCGTTCTATCGTCCGAACAACGACATCATGTTTAACTTTGCTACCGCTGTAGGTAACAACGACAACATGTATAATGCCGGTGTTTCCTTCAAATTCGGTGAATCTTCCCCATATAACAATATGAGCAAAACTGAAATGGCTAATAAATTAGAAGCGCAAGATAAGAATATTGCTTCTTTACAAGCCGACAACGACGAATTGAAAGCACGTTTGGCTAAATTGGAAGCAGCTATTGCTAAATAAGCTTAAGAATAATTGAATATATAACAGTTATATAATTTAGGACACGACCGAATCTTGGCCGTGTCCTTTTTATATTTATAGAGTTATACCTTTTTACCCCAATTATCTCCCCATGTGCTATAATTGTTTATAACAAATTTGAGAAGAAGAGGTGTTTTACATGAAAGCAGAGATTACAGTTCGCCGTGGCGAACGTAAAGACATTCCGGAATTATTAGACATTTATAACTATGAAGTGGTACACGGCGTAGCAACCTTAGACCTTGAGCCTCGTACCATTGATGAATGGACTACTTGGTTTGAAAACCATAACATTAAAAACCATCCGCTTTTGGTGGCTGAAATTGACGGTAAGGTTTGCGGCTATGCAACACTGTCCGAATATCGCAGCAAAGAAGCTTATGCCAGCACGGTCGAATTATCTATCTACATCGACCCGAATTACCGCGGTAAAGGGGTAGCAAGTCGCTTGATGGGGGATATTTTGCAAATGGCCAAAGACGATGAATCCATACATCTCGTTGTATCCGTAATTACGGCGGGCAATGAGGCGAGTGTATCATTACATAATAAATTTAACTTTACTTTCTCCGGAACCGTGCCTGAAGTAGGCATCAAACAGGGCCGTTATCAAGATACGGAGACATATACATTACTGGTGTAATACTATAAGCGTTAAATGGAGGGCTTACGCATGAAAACTTACTCATTTCACTATGGCGATCAAATGATTGACTGCCGTTTGGATGAAAAACGTATTATTGGGGAATTACATATGGCGGAAACGCCGGTCATTGAAGATCCGGAAGCGGCCATCAAAGAGGCTTTGGCCCATCCCATTGATTCCAAACCGTTCAAAGAGCTTTTTAAAGCCGGTGAAACGGTGGCTATCATCGCCAATGATACGACCCGTATTGCCAATACCCATGTTTTCATGCCAATTATTCTGGATGAATTGAACGAAGTGGGGATTCCTGATGAAAATATTAAGATAGTTTTCGCTTTAGGGACACATCGTGATATGACAGAGGCTGAAATGATTAGTGAAGTGGGGATGGAAGCAGCCGGTCGTGTGGCTATGTACAACTCCAGCGCTAAGAAAAAGGAAGATTTCGTTCATGTTGGTACGACGTCTTTTGGTACCGACGTTTGGCTCAATCGTCATGTAGTCGAAGCAGACCATATTATCTGTACCGGTTCCGTGGTCCATCACTTCTTTGCCGGTTTCGGCGGCGGGCGTAAAGCCATTTTGCCGGGCGTAGCCTCTTATGAAACGATTCGTCAAAACCACAGCTTAATGCTCGATGATAAAGCAACACTTGGTCATTTGGAAGGGAACCCTATCTATGATGATCAAATGGAAGGCGTGGCCATGTGCCCACCTACCTTCTTACTGAACGTAGTATTGAATGGTGAAAAAGAATTTACCGGTGTATTTGCGGGGCACTATATTTCCGCTCATAAAGCAGCCTGTGACTTTGTGAATTCGCAAAACGGCGTTGTCATTGAACGTCAGGCGCCGATTGTTATTGCCTCAACCGGTGGTTATCCGAAGGATATTAATATTTATCAGTCCCAAAAGACCATGGATAATGCGGTTCGTGCCGTGGCACCGGGCGGTGTGGTAATCTTATTGGCTGAATGCCGCGAAGGTTCCGGTTCGCCGATTTTTGACCAAACCGTGAATGATTTTCATTCTATTCAGGCCATCGAAGATTCGGTGCGTCACGATTTCCAAATCGGTCGTCATAAAGCCTATGCCGTTACTCGTTTAATGAAAAAAGCCGACTTCTACCTGATGTCGAGCCTCGATGACGATTATGCTCGTAAAGCCTTTTTCACACCGGTTCACTCTTTAGAGGAAGCTTTGAAGCTCGCTGAGGCAAAGCTCGGTAACGATGCGGAAATCTTGCTTATGCCTCATGGCTCGTACACCGTGCCGATTTTAAAATAAGCAAAATCGACGCAGTATACGGATTTTTAAGAAAACTGAATACTCAATACAGCTGAATAAATAAGAGAAGCGCCCCTAAGTTTAAAAGATAGAAAAATTTAAATTTAGGGGTTGCATTTTTTCAGAACATGCTTTATACTAAACAAAGTAAATGCATGTGCATGCATTTAGAGGAGGTGAGTCGATGGCTTTCATGGATCAATGGTTAGCCGATATAAGACGAGTTAAAGATATAACCGATGCTTTGAGCAAAGAGTTGGAAGCGAGAACATCATTAACATTAAACGGGTATTACGTATTATACTTTTTGGCGCACAGCGAAGAAAAGAAAATGCGTTTGAATATATTGCAAGAATATATGGGGCTTAGCCAAAGTGCTATGTCGCGTATGATCGTTCGCATGGAAGGTAGCAATTGCGGCTCGATTCGACGAGTCGATTGCGATTGTGATAAACGAGGCGTTTATATTGCCATTACGGATTGTGGTTTGAAGAGACTGACAGAAGCGAAAACAGTGGTAGAAGAAGTACTGCAGCGTTATTATAAGTAAGGCTGTATGAGTACAACCGACCGATAAACGGCGGGCTATGAAGTTAAGTAGCTGTCAGTAATTCCAATCTAAGCAGTAATGAGACGTGATTACTGCTTAGGTTGTTTACATATATTTTTTTTACATAGATACATGCATGAGCATGCATATTGATAAAGGCATGCTTGTGGTGAAAATTCCAATAGGCAACACTATTGTTCAGATAGAGAAGAGATAATGACGTTTAAAAGCCGTCATAGTCAGCAAAAAGGAGATTGACCGATGAAACAGTTAACGGAACAAGTAAAATTAAGAAATGGTGTCGTATTAAAGAATCGTTTGGCGATTCCACCGATGACGACGCGTATGAGTTATTACGACGGCTCGGTAACGGGTGATGAAATTGCCTACTACGGCATGCGTACCGGTGGTGCGGGCCTATTCATTACGGGCGTAGCGAACATCCAAGAAAATGGTCTCGGCTGGACCGGTGAACTCGGTGTGTATGATGATAAATTCCTTCCGGGGCTTTCGAAATTAGCGGCTACCATGAAAGAAAACGGAACGAAAGCTATTCTTCAGATTTTCCATGCAGGCCGTATGTCTGATCATAAGACATTGGGCGGTGAACAACCGGTAGCGCCGAGTGCTTATGCGGCAGGCCGCGCAGGCTCCGAAGTGCCTCGTGAACTTACTAACGATGAAATTGAAGAAATCATTGAAAACTTCAAAGCCGCTACGGTTCGTGCCATGAAAGCCGGTTTTGACGGCGTTGAACTTCACGGGGCTAACCATTACTTGTTGCATCAGTTCTTTTCACCACATTCCAATCGTCGTACCGATAAATGGGGCGGCTCCATGGAAAAACGCTACACCTTCATTGAACGTGTTGTAGACGGTGTCCTTCAAGTGGTAAAAGAATCGGGTCATAAAGACTTCATCGTAGGCTATCGTTTCTCCCCGCGTGAAGAAACCGATCCGGGCTTCAACTTGGAAGAAACCTTGTGGCTCGTTGATAAATTGGCCGACAAAGAACTGGATTATCTCCACATTTCCTTAACGCGCTATGATCGTGCTACTGATATAGCAAAATATGCCGACAAATCTATGTTGCAGTATGTGTATGAAAAAATCAACGGTCGTTTACCGCTCATTTCCGTAGGCGATATTCACACTCGTGAAGACGTGGAAGCGGCCCTTAAATACTCCGACATTGCCGCCATCGGCACCGGCGTATTGATTGATCCTAAATGGTTCCACAAAATTTTGGCTAACCGTGACAGCGAAATTCGTCGCACCTTGAATCAACAAGATCGCGATTTGCTCATGATTGCTCCGGGGACTTATGCCTTCATGGAAATGAAGACCCCACATTTACTCATTAAATAAGACAATATAATTTATTGTCAAAACAGGCACAACGTTGCATTGAAAATAAAGACAGCCTTCGGCTTTTACATAGATAATCTGTTAATATAATATGGTACCTTCCCTGAGAGGGAAGTTTATATACATCAAAATCTGTTTACGATTTAATATTGCACAATACACCGTAAGACGGCGCGTATGGGTGAGAGGCCATGCGCGTCACTTGCGGTGTTTTTGTATTCCGGCGGCAGTAAGCCGGACCCTGTCTATTCGATTGTAAAAAATCTTTTTATGTATAAACAGATGATAAAACCTATCATATGGAGTATAATAAAAGGTAGATGTTTCGATATAGTAGCGGCATAGAAAAGGCTTTTTTTATCCGTCCATATTGTGACGAGCGGTCTTATTAATGCCTGGAAATAAAAGTACATTGATTATTTGATTCACAATAAAAGGAGTTTATATATGTTAAATTTTGTTGCCATTGACTTTGAAACAGCCAATAAATACGCCAACAGTGCCTGTTCGTTGGCTGTAGTGACTGTTGAAAATGGTCAGATTACTAAACGCGGCTACAGTCTTATCAAGCCGCCGTTCATGCAGTTTGATGAAGAATGTATTGCCATTCATGAGATTTTGCCAAAAGATGTAATGGATAAACCGACGTTTGATAAATTATGGCCTGCTATTTACGAAAATCACTTGAAAGGCAAATTAGTTATCGCTCATAATGCGAAGTTTGATATCGGTGTGTTACGTGCTACCCTCGATCACTATAATATTGAATGGCCGGAACTTGATTACACCTGTACGGTAAAAATCTCCAAACGGGTTTGGCCTGATTTGCAGAACCATAAATTGAATACGCTAGCTGCTTACTTAGGCTATGAATTCAAACATCACTATGCGTTGGATGATGCGGAAATTTGTGCGCAGGTAGCCATTGCAGCCGCTAAAAAGCGTGGGGTTCAATCTATGGACCAATTATTGGCGAACATCGGTCTCGCTAAGGAATCCTTTATTACGGATGATCGTCGTGAAAAAGTAAAAGAAGAAGCATCTGGCGAGCAGATGTCGTTCTTCTAAGAATAGTCAATTTTTTACAATATAAAGTTAATATGATGCGGGGTGGCGTATGAGCGGCAAAGCGGCAGTAATGAAATATACGGGACGAAAAATTTTAAAACATGTGGACCATACTTTATTGAAAGCGACGGCCGATTGGGCATCCATTCAGCAGTTAGTGGAAGAGGCAGTGGAGTTTGAAACTGCCTCCATTTGCATTCCTCCATCCTATGTGAAGCCCGTGTTTGAAAAATACGGCGAAGAAGTGACTATCTGCACGGTTATCGGGTTTCCTCTCGGTTACATGACAACCGCTGTCAAAGTGGCTGAAGCAAAAGCGGCCATAGCAGACGGTGCGTCCGAAGTGGATATGGTTATCAACCTTGGCATGGTTAAAAACGGTCATTACGCCAATGTAGTGGAAGAAATTAAGACCGTTAAAGAGGCCTGCGGCGACAAGGTGCTTAAGGTTATCATTGAAACCTGTTATTTGACGGAGGCTGAGAAAATCGCTCTTTGCCAAGCGGTAACGGATGGCGGTGCCGATTATATTAAAACCTCCACCGGTTTTGGCACAGCCGGGGCTACGCTTGATGACGTGCTGTTATTTAAAAAACATATCGGACCGAATGTTAAGATAAAAGCAGCCGGCGGCATTCGTTCCATCGAGGATATGATGGCCTATTTGGCGGCCGGTTGTGACCGTATTGGCGCCAGTGCGGCCGTAGGGCTTTTGGCCAATCGTTTAGACGAAACATTTTAAGCAGATGCAGCATTTCGGCATTAGTAGCTGCCATGTATAACAGTTGATAACATGAGACAGCTACTATGGTTTTCACGAAAACAGGTGATACTATGCATATGAATGAATTGATTATCAAAAAACGTAACGGCCTGGCTCATACAAAGGCAGAGTTGAAATATATTATCGATAATTATGTAAAAGGCGATATTCCCGATTATCAGATGAGTGCGTGGCTCATGGCGGTGTATTTCCAAGGCATGACCGATATGGAAACGGCGGATTTGACCATGATTATGGCTGAGTCGGGGGAACAGATTGACTTGAGTCCTATTCCGGGCATTAAGGTGGACAAGCACAGCACCGGCGGTGTGGGGGATAAAACGACGTTTATTATTGCCTCAATCGTGGCCGCTTGCGGTGTGCCCGTCGCTAAAATGTCGGGCCGTGGTCTCGGTCACACAGGCGGTACCATCGATAAATTGGAATCTATTCCGCACGTGAATGTGGCGCTAGATAAAGAAAACTTCTTTAATATTGTCAAAAAAGTAGGCGTAGCCGTTACGGGACAATCCGGTAATTTGGCGCCCGCCGATAAACTCATGTATGCCCTTCGTGATGTGACGGGCACGGTGGACAGCATACCCCTCATTGCATCGTCCGTGATGAGTAAGAAGCTAGCCGCCGGCAGCGACGCGATTCTCTTGGATGTTAAAGTGGGCAGTGGGGCTTTTATGAAAACGCTGGGTGATGCGGTGCGACTGGCGGAAACGATGGTGGCTATCGGTAATCATAACGGGCGTCAAACAGTGGCGCTGATTACCGACATGGATAGGCCTTTGGGTCAGGCCATCGGCAACGCCACCGAAATTGCGGAAGTGGTGGAAGTTCTGCGCGGTAAAGGTCCTGAAGATTTAATTCACGAGTCCATAACCCTCGCCGCCAATATGCTATATCTTGGGGGCAAAGGAACCTATGAAGACTGCGTAACTTTGGCGGAAGACACATTAAAGAGTGGTCGCGGTTTTGAAAAATTCGTCGAAATGGTTAAAGCTCAGGGTGGTGATGCATCGGTATTGACGGATGCGACGTTTGCGGAAGCGGCTTATAAAAAAGCGGTTATTGCGCCTAAATCGGGGTATATTACACACATGGATGCGGAAGCTTGCGGTCGAGCGGCCTTAGCCTTGGGGGCCGGCCGTTATACGAAGACGGATACACTCGATTACAAGGCGGGCATTTGGATGCTTAAAAAGACCGGTGATGCGGTTGAAGCGGGTGATACTATTGCGTATTTACAGAGCAGTTCTGAAAACACCTTGGTGGAAGGCGAAACGGGCTATTTAAACGCTTTGACGATTAAAGCCGCACCACCGGCCAAACGACCGTTGGTATTTGCCAGAGTTACAGCGGACGGTACGGAACGGTATGTATAGTTGGCTAATTCGGTGAATTATTGGTTTTGACATAATTTGCGAGTGAAATAATAATCGTCTGATTATAGGGGAGGCAATCATGGCCACTTGGCAACAAACATTAATTGAGGCGGCGAAAGAAGCGGCGCTCCATTCGTATAGTCCGTATTCCAATTTTGCGGTGGGGGCAGCTTTACTCAGTGAAGACGGGACCATTATAAGCGGCTGTAATGTAGAGAATGCGTCGTACGGCCTTACCATGTGCGCTGAACGAGGCGCCATTCAGACGGCAATTGCCAAAGGCTATACGACATTTAAGGCTATTGCCATTGTAGGTCTGAAAAGTAATCCGTGCATGCCTTGCGGCGCCTGTCGTCAGGTGATGTTAGAGTTCGATATTCCGCAGATTTTGCTGGAAGATGAAGCAGGACAGATTATAAGCTATACCATGGACGAAATGTTACCACATAGCTTCGGACCGAAAGATTTGGAGTGATGTGGTGAGCACTAAGTACTTTGTAAATGCGTCCTGTTCGGCGGCTGTGAATTTTACTTCGTAAAATTTTACGCCGCGAACTAAGAGATTCACACATGTTTATGCGTCGCTTACGCTCCTTTAAACATGGTTCACTACTTAAAAAAAGCCCGCTGAAGTGTTCAGATGAGAAGCACTTCAGCGGGCTTTTAGTTGTTAGTTGTATTTGTTGTTGTTTTTAAATTATCTTACGACTTAGAAAGCAGGTAAGATAGCGCCTTTGTATTTATCTTCGATGAATTTTTTAACTTCAGGAGATTGTAAGGCTTTCATTAATTTCTGGATTTCAGGACGATTTTCGTCGCCTTTACGTACCGCTACGATGTTAGCATATGGGGAATCTTTATCTTCTAAGTATAAAGCACCTTTAAGAGGATCAAGACCGGCTTCCAAAGCGTAGTTAGTGTTGATAACGGCAATAGCTACGTCATCCAAGCTGCGTGGCAATTGAGCGGCTTCGAGTTCTACGAATTCAAGATTCTTAGGGTTGGAAGCGATATCAGCTTTGGTAGCATAAATGTTGTTAGGATCTTTCAAAGTGATGAGACCGGCTTTTTGTAATAAGATAAGGGCACGGCCGCCATTACTTGGGTCATTCGGAATTGCTACTTTAGAGCCGTTAGGTAAAGCTGCATTTAAGTCTTTATCGGTAATCGTTTTGGAGTAAACGCCCATTGGTTCAACATGAACTTTACCGGCGGATACTAAATCCATTTTATGTTCGCTGATGAATTTTTCAAGATATGGCACGTGCTGGAAGAAGTTGGCATCCAACTCTTTGTCGTTAAGAGCCATATTAGGTTTTACATAATCGGTGAATTCTACAACTTTAAGTTCAATACCTTCTTTTTCCAATAACGGTTTAGCTTGTTCCAAAATTTCACCATGTGGAACCGGTGATGCACCAACCGTAATCACTGTTTTACCGGATGTACCGGCGGATGTGTTGTTGTCGCTGCCGCAACCGGCCAATAGTAAGGCACTCCCCAAAATAGCAGCGGCTGCTAACGAAAATAATTTTTTCATGTCTCTACCTCCTCAAAATAGAAAAACTGCACGAAATGTATCGGAATAAAAAAGGCGGCTCGGTAAAACCGAGTCGCCTACATTTACTTCGTATCTCTCGGTATATACCGCAGGATTTAGCACCATCGAATGGTTGCCGGATTTCACAGGGCCAGTCCCTCCATCACTCTCGATAACAGTCCGTATTTAATTCTTTCGTTAGTATACCATGAGGGGACAAAATTGTAAAGAGAAAAGAAGAACAAATTAGAATGCCGGTAAGATAGAGCCTTTGTATTTTTCTTCAATAAACTGTTTGGTGTCAGGAGAATGAAGAGCTTCTACCAATTTTTTAATTTCAGGGCGATTTTCATCACCGGGACGAACGGCAATTAAATTAGCATATGGCGAATCTTTGGAATCTAAGAACAACGCATCGGCTAATGGATTTAAATTAGCACCCAAGGCATAGTTGGCATTAATAGCGGCAATATCTACGTCATCAAGGGTTCTTGGTGTTTGAGCCGCTTCTACTTCAATAATGTCTAAGTTCTTAGGATTGGCAACAATATCCAATTTAGTGGAATAAATGTTATTAGGGTCTTTTAACGTAATGAGACCGGCTTGTTGTAATAACTGTAAAGCACGTCCTGTGTTGGTCGGGTCATTAGGAATCGCCACTTTACCACCGTTTGGCACGGCTTCTTGTAAGTTTTTGTCTTTGATTTTATTGGAGTATAAGCCCATCGGTTCGATATGCACGGCACCGGCAGACACAAATTTCATATTATGCTCTTCTTCAAACTTCTTCATGAACGGGATATGTTGATAGAAGTTCGCATCGATTTCTTTATCATTTAAGGCGAGGTTAGGTTTGATGTAGTCGCTAAATTCGATGATTTTAAGGTCTACCCCTTCTTTGGCCAATTTGTCTTTTACATGTTCCAGAATTTCAGCGTGTGGAACCGGTGAAGCACCTACGGTTAAGGTTACTTTTTTGTCAGAACCGGCCGCGGCATTGCCTTGATCAGTGCCACATCCCGCGAGTAGTAAGGCGCTGCCTAATACGAAGGTAGCAGCTACGGATAAAAATTTCTTCATGTTAAAACTCTCCTTTTGTCTCAAATACTATAATAAAAATAATATAACAATAATTGAAATTCATGGTTATCCTGTATCCCCAAATACAAAATAGTAAGCGATGGGTAATAAAAAAACGATGCCCTTGTATTCCCAAGTCATCGTTACTTTGTTGTTATCTCTCGGGACATGCCGCAGGATTTAGCACCATCGAATGGTTGCCGGATTTCATAGGGCCAGTCCCTCCATCACTCTTGATAATATCGCTATTGAATTTCTTGAGGCTGATTATAGCATGAGTAAATCACACTTGTAAAGTAGGAAATTTAAAATTTACTATTTTTTTGAAAAATACAGATGTTTTGTCATGCTGGCAAGGTTAATGAAAGCCCTGCCGTAAAGGCTTGAGTTAAGTCCCGCAGTTAAAATAACAGGGACAAACAAAAAGAGCAACAACGAGGAATTGTTGCTCTTTTTGCTTAAATTGTAGGTATTGAAAAGATTCTACGTACCAAAGCTTTTGAGGTTGATTGAGGTTAGGGTATTATAAAGCTTTTGGTAATGTGAAGAACCAAATCTGGCTTTGTTGTTCAGCCGGAGCGTTTTGTTTCAAGCTGATAGTTACATCATGAGGTGCTTTGTCTTCGTCATAAATCATAACTTGTTTGTCAGCATCGTAGGTGTAATCATCTACTTCAGCATCTGCTACCGCTTTGTCTTCTACGTTGATGTCTATACCGAAGTCGTTGTCGTTAACAACTACGATAGTTTTGCGGTCTGGCATGAGAGCTAGACCTTCGGCTTTTTCAATATCCCAGCCCTGAGCGCGTAAGTCGAGTACGAGCTCTTTCTTAGCCGGTACGATTTGACCGTCTAAAAGACCGAGTTCGAGGTCACCGTTGTTAGGAATGGCGGTAGCACCGTTAAGGTCTACTTTGTAGATAAGATTCTGCATTTTGCCGTTTTGTTTGCCTTGTTCGATCATGAGGAACTGGCCGTTGCCGATAGACGTAATATCGCCGATTTTGGCAGCGCCGGTGTTTTTATAACCGGTGTCTACAGGGTAAGCATACATAGTAGTAGCTTTCGTTGTAGGATCGAGTTCAACGATGCGGATATATTTAGCTGTTTTGGCTGTTTTGCCGTCGATGTTCATCGGGCTTTGGATAAAGGCGAATACATGGCCGTTTTCATCGACCGTAACGCCTTCACTGCCGCGATTTGGAACACGGTTAGCTAAAATGGTAGGAAGGCCCTGGCCGGGACCGTATTTTTCAAGGATATTGCCTTTTTTATCGACTTTGGCTACGAATGGACCGTATTCGTCACTAATCCAGAAGTTGCCGTCTTTGTCGAGGGAAATACCTTCCGTATCAAGACCGTTTACGTCAGTGCCCAAGTTATTCATGTTGAAGTCTAAAGCCACTTCGTTAGTGGAACCGGTGAGGCCGGATGGAACCGGTTTGCCGGAGATGGCTTTACCGTTTACTTTGAGCGGAATGGATTTGATGATGTCCGCACGATCTTTGGCGGGATCCACTTTGATGATACCGATGCTTGGTGTGAAATCAGGGGTAGGGAAGAACTTCCCGTACATTTTTTTACCGTTTTTCACATAGGTTGGAATGTCGCCGTTAGGACCGCGGTCGGTGATGGCATAGAATTCAATCGTGCCGTCTTTGTTGATGGATTTCAAAGCAAGGGCGGAGCCGTAACCGGGGTTGATTTTGTGGTTAAAAACAGTTTCGTTGCCGGCATAAGGCAACTGGAATTTGTCTGCGTTAACGATGTAGGACGTTGTTTGAACGCCGTCAGCCGCAAAGCCAAGGCCTCCCATAGTTGTAAGCGTCATACCTAGGGCGAGTAAGCATTTCCATTGTTTTTTCATTGTTATCATGCACCTCCAGAAAATTATGCAGTTCGCATATGTAAGCTGATTATATCAAGAGATTATCAATGAATGGTAATGGAAACGTAAGGAGTATGTAAAAAATAAGGAGTGGTTATATATAAAAAAGTTGATGTAAAGTAGAATGCGAGTAGACATAAAAAAAGCACTGCCTGACTAATCAGACAGCGCTTTTAGCTCTGGCGGAGAGAGAGGGATTTGAACCCTCGGTACGGTATCACCGCACACATGATTTCCAATCATGCTCCTTAAGCCGCTCGGACACCTCTCCACGTCGTGTAACGTACTTTAATAGTATAAGGGAAAGTAAATAACTTGTCAATCACGAAAATAAAAAATTACGAAGATTTTTGTACAGGGCTTAGGGTAGCATATTAGTTGTTAATGGAACATCCTATAAGAATTCACTCTGCTATGAGGAGTTAGGAATAGCTGTGAATTTTCAGTCGATAGTAAGCAAAGTAGACATCTTCTTTTGAAAAATCAAATAAATCTTTTAGTGTAACTTCCAGCACATTGGCGAGGGTAAGCAAGATATCAAGTGTTACACCTTCAATTTGATAGCCCCGTTCCAGTTTTGAAATATAACTGACACTGATTCCTGTTTCCTTGGCTAAATCTTTTTGCAACCAGCCTTTTTCTTTGCGCAAATAGGCAATTTTATACCCTAAACAATTGAATAGAGCATTGCCCCGCGGAATGCCATCGTCAGGCATTTCTACGTGCCTTGGCGAGACAAATAACGGTGCCAGAGCCAAGGCTTCCGCACGATTCTCCAAACCGAATCTCGCTTTGCGTGCCAATATTCTTCGCTCTGTTCGTCTTTGAAAGCGCATCACGCCTTCATCTTCGGCTATTTGTGAATTTGTAAATTCCGGTGTAACATACTTTTGTTCTTTATCTTTTGGACTCACCACATACGCCTCCCCGTTGTGGTATATTCTAAGCAGAACCCTATGGATAGTCGTTGCTACGCGGCTGATTCATAATTTAGTTTAAGGCTAGAATATAAACATCATTAAAAAATGTATAATTCATAATAATGTCTTTATCATACGCTTTAATTGTTTGTTTGTCTAACAGTTTTTGGTTCTAATGGCGGGATAATTATGCTTATTATGTCTATGTCAGTCGTGTTTTACCCTTAATACAATTCCGGACGTCTATCTCTAAACACATTAATCTTATTGCGAATTTCCTGAATCACACTCAAATCAATGGTGCCCACGGCAATTTCTTCATCCTTGCCGAGGTGGAGAATTTCTTCGCCCCACGGATCGAGGAGCAGGGAGTTACCGGCAGCTTCCACTTTGCCAATGAAGCCGGATGAGTTCACCGCACATAAAAACATCTGATTTTCAATGGCGCGGACGGTGTTCAAAAGCTCCCAATGATGAAGACGCAAGGTAGGCCATTCGGCAGGTACGAAGAATAGATCCACTCCTTCGAGGGTCGTTTTACGAATGATTTCCGGGAAGCGGATGTCATAGCAAATGACGCTGGAGCAAGGAATATCATCGAGGAAGAAGCGATGCGTATGGTCGCCGCCTTGGAAGTATTGATCTTCTTTGGCCGGCGAAAAGCCGTGGATTTTATCGAATTCGGAGATGACATTGCCCTTACGGTCTACCACATAGGTCGTGTTATACACCTTATCGTTGCGCAAGATGGCTACGGAGCCACCCACGATATTCACGTCATGTTTTTTTGCCAGTTCGCTGAGCATAGTTTGGGTGCGTTCCCCGTTTTTGTCGGCATCCTGAGGAAGCTTTTCGGTCATCTTAAACCCGGTGTTCCATGTTTCGGGGAGAACAATAATATCCGGCTTTTGCTGTGCGGCCGTTTCAATCAACTCCGTGGCGTGGGCGTAATTTTGTTCCACTTCGCCGGCGGCGATATTCATTTGCACAAGGGCAATTTTCTTTTTCACAAGAGAGGACTCCTTTCGTTTTTTCAAAAAATAAAACTTCATCTGAGTCTTTTGCTATAATGTTATATTTATTATTCGAATATACTTCAAGTATAGGAGTCGATTTGATTCGGTGTCAATAGGCATAGGACAATTCTTTATGATATAATATAGAGTGCATAAATGTTTTTAGAAGACAATTGAATAAGTAGGAGGCTTATAATGAAACGTTTCATAATAGTCTTGGGATTGATGTGGGGCCTTATGATGTTAATCGCCGGCTGTGCGGCGGATACTAAAGAACCGGCTCCGGAAGCAGCTAAACCGGCTGCGGTTAAGACAGAAACGACGGTGGCTACAGCAGTGCCTAAAGGGATTCCGGTACTCATGTATCACAAAGTGGGACCCGATGAAGACAATGATGCGGTAATTCGCGAGGATTTATTCCGCGCCCAAATGAAATTATTGCACGATAAAGGGTTCAACCCGATTACGATGGAACAATTAAATGACTACGTCCGTAACGGTAAAGCGGTGCCGGTTAAACCGGTGGTACTCACCTTTGACGACGGCTATGCCGATACCTACAGCATCGTGTATCCGGTGCTCAAAGAATACGGCTTCGCCGCGACGGTATTTGTAAATCCCGGCGATGTGGGGACCCGTTTGACGTGGGAACAAATTAAAGAAATGCAAAAAGGCGGCGTTACCATTGCCAGTCACGGCTATGATCATGTGCGCATGAACGAACTTTCGAAGAGTGAACAGCTTGATAATATTGTCAAAGCTCAAAAAGCTCTTAAAGACCAATTGGGTATCGACAATAAGTGGTTCTGCTACCCTTATGGGCGCCAGGAAGAGTATACTCAAAAAGCGGCCGAAGATAACGGTATTTTGCTCGCTGTAACTATGAATCCGGGTTGGGTTCACCACGGTGATAATCCGTATGCCTTGCAGCGCATCTGGATAGGTAATGCAGTGGATTTGAAGCATTTTGAAGAGCGTATTACCACGGAGGATTACACCGATTTATAATAGATAGGAGTAAAGGATGAAACGATTTTTTAGCAGAGGGTGGGTAAAATTTATACTCGTCATGTTTATTTTTACCGCTGTCACATCACCGATTGTGGTGCTGTTTGGCCCTTTTGATAATCTGAAACGAACCGTTGTGGGGGCGATTATGCGTTCGCGTCATCCACAGTACATTACTTGGTTGTTTAATCAAGACGAAATCAACATGATTCTCGGGACGGTGGGCACCGTGCGGAGTCAGGATTTATTTAAATTTAAAGCACGTGAAGATACGACGCTCAAAATGCGCCGCATTGAGTCTACCCGTTATGTGGGTTACGTTCTTGAAATTCCGGATCCGCGTCGTGTTAAAGTAGCGACGGCTAAAAACATTCAGGAAAAAGGGGAAACCGTAAGTAATATTGCCAAGGATAATGATGCGGTAGCCGCTATTAATGCAGGCGGTTTCCACGATCCGAACGGTACCGGTACGGGCCGTTTGCCATATGGCTTTATTATGCAGGACGGCAATTATGTTATCGGTAAGGACGTAGGTCCCGATGAAGCGGTTGATTTTGTCGGTTTTACGAAGCAAGGCAACTTAATCGCCGGTACCTATACTAAGACGGAATTGGCTGACATGGATGCGGCTGAAGGGATTACCTTCGGACCGCCGCTTATTGTGGACGGCCAAAAGATGATTACCGACGGTGACGGCGGCTGGGGCATCGGCCCGCGTACGGCTATCGGTCAGAAAAAAGACGGCACGGTGATTTTCCTCGTTATCGACGGACGCCAACCGGGCTATTCCACGGGCGCCACTTTGCGTGACGTGCAGGATGTTCTTTACGAAGAAGGTTGCTATATTGCGGCGAACCTTGATGGCGGGTCCAGTACGACCTTGTATTATAACGGCAAAGTTGTTAATAAACCGGCCGATTTATTGGGCGAACGGATGATTCCGACGGCCTTTATTGTTGAATAGGAGGGGCTATGGCATCGTTTGGTAAAATAATGACAGCTTTTGCATTGGGCTTGGCCTTGCAGGGCGGCATCTATTACTACTTAGATCAAATTTACTTCGCCCCGACTACGGATTTTGAAGTAACGGCCAGTGATGGCCAAGAAAAAGACGGCAACTTCCCTGAAGTGGACGGGAATAAATATTATTCCGAAGGTCATAAGTATATGGCGGTAGTAACTCAGGATTCCGTTAAAGTGTACAAGTCCGGTGAAAAAACACCGACCAATATTGATTTAAAGGGCCGTTCGGTAAGCTATTTCGAATGGTTACCGGATCGCGATTTAGCGATTATGGGGCTTTACGGCGGGGCCTCCGATAATGTGGTGCTGGCCCGTTTTGACCCGGAAAGTCCGGAACATGAAGTGGATACCACCATGGAAGATTTGCCGGCAGACAGCAAAATCGTGGATGCTGCTTTCTCCACGGCTACCAACGTAGTATACATGAAGATTAAAGTGGCCGATAATGCGTACCGCATTTATCGTACCGACGCGAACTATGATACGCGCCGCGTTTACATGCAGGCGTCCAATATCGGGCGTATCGCCGTTTTCTATGACGAAGATATTTTCTTCTATGATAATGTGCGTACCGGTGACGTGTTTATGTTTGACGGCACGGAAGGGGGCTGGCGTGTTATTAATCCGCCGGGCCGCTATCGCTTGATCGGTGTGGATAAAGACAAAGATATTTACATTGCCAAGGTGGATGAGGATGATAAGGCCTTATCTGTCATGGAAGGACGCCTCGGCGTTGGATTTGAAACGGTAGATACTTTTGCTACGCAGCAGGATTTAAAAGATATTACGGTCGCATCGATTCAGAAGACGATTGAAGATAAACGGTCGTCCGGTACCGGTAGTGACAATAAAAAGTAATAAATAAGCATAAACAGACTTTTGGTGTTAATTATGAGGTTTATGCATAGGTAAGAGAAAAAGGTCTGCTACAGCAGGCCTTTTCTCGTTTTAATAGTGAAAGGAAGAGTATTATGGCTAAAATTAAAATTCAAAAAGGCTTGAGCGATGCTGATATGTTTAAGAATGTGAAGGAAGAAGAAACCTTTGAAACGGCTATGCTTAAAGGGGAAGCGGCGGCCCGTCGTCCGGCACCGCTTCGCAAATCGCCGGTCAATAGTCAGGAAGCCTTCTATCGTGAGTTTTTAACTGAGAAAGTGGAAACCCAAATCGGTAAGCTCTTATTAGATATTAAGATGGAATACTTTAAGGACGGTTATGGTAATTTCTTTATTCAAGTTAAAAAAGATGGCCGTAATATTGTGATTGAAACAGCTCCTAAAAAAAATAAATAATTAATATAAATATATATTTATGAGTAATCGGTATTGTAAATATGTTGACAAAGAAAGTCATTAGTAGTCTAATAGATATGTGAGACGAATACAGAGACTGCCCTGAGGTAGACAGCAGGTATTCGTCATAAGCGTAATTTTAGAGGATATGGATTGTTAACATCTGTAAAATGTGGAAGGTTTTATGGAGTGGCAGTGAACAATTCATCTCGACAGTGAAGGAGAAGGAGTTATGAAAGCGAAAAAAGTAAGAATCATGGAAACCGTCCTCCGCGATGGTCATCAGTCCATTTTGGCAACTCGTATGCGTACCAGCCAGATGTTGCCTGTATTGGAAAAATTGGATGCGGTAGGTTATGAAGCATTGGAATGTTGGGGCGGCGCAACATTTGACAGCTGCCTTCGTTTCTTGGACGAAGATCCATGGCAACGTCTTCGCACGTTAAAAGCTCATCTTAAAAATACTCCATTGCAGATGTTGTTACGTGGCCAGAACTTATTGGGCTACAAACACTATGCTGATGATGTAGTAGAAGCATTCGTTAAAAAAGCTAAAGAAAACGGTATCGATCGTATCCGTATTTTCGATGCTTTGAACGACCCTCGCAACATGGAAGCTGCTATTAAAGCAGGTAAAAAAGCAGGCGTTCATGTACAAGGTACTATGGTTTACACTATCAGCCCTGTACACACCAACCAGATGTTCGTTGATGTCGCCAAAGAATTGAAAGAAATGGGCATGGATTCTTTATGTATTAAAGATATGTCCGGTTTGTTGGCTCCATACGATGCACTATCCTTGATTCAGGATCTTAAAAAAGCATTGGGCGACGACATGATGATCGACTTACACAGTCACTTCACTTGCGGTCTTGCCAGCGCTACTTACTTAAAAGCAGTTGAAGCCGGTGTTGACGTAATCGATACAGCTTTAAGCCCATTCGGTCATGCAACTTCCCAGCCTGCAACTGAAAGTATCGTTGAAATGTTCCGCGGTACTGAATATGACACCGGTTTGGATTTAGCCGCTCTTCGTGAATTGGCTGAATACTTCCGTGGCGTTCGCAAAGAAATCGCTGATGAATTCGGTATTACTCCGGCTCATGAAGTATTACCTGAAGTTCGTCATTACCAGATTCCTGGCGGCATGTTGTCCAACACTCAGAACCAGCTTCGTGAAATGGGCATGGCTGACAAATTCTTTGATGTTATGAACGAAATGCCTAAAGTTCGTGCCGAACTCGGTTACCCTCCATTGGTAACTCCTACCAGCCAGATCGTTGGTACTATGGCTATGATGAACGTTAACTTTATGGCAAACGGAATGGAACGTTACACTATGACTCCTAGCGAAGTTAAAGACTTGGTACGCGGTAAATATGGTCGTTTACCGGCTCCTATCAGCGAAGATATTCGTAAGAAAATCATCGGTGACGAAGAACCTATTACTTGCCGTCCAGCTGACCTTATCCAACCTGAATTGGAAATGTATCGTCAGAAATTGGGTGAACTTGGTTACCAGAATTTCACTGATGAAGACGTATTGTCCTATGCTATGTTCCCAGAAGTAGCTTTACAGTTCTTCGAAAAACACAGCAAACAAGTTATTCTTAAAGAAATCGACCTTCCACGCGAATAATTTGTACCATTGAACTTAGCTGACTTTGGTCAGTAAAATAAATACCATGTTGCTTAAAGACCGTGCTGTTTGTACGGAACCTTGAGTAACAGAGTTATAGGACAAAAAGTGTGTGTAGAAAGTGCTACAAACCTAGATAGATACTGGGTTTGTAGCACTTTTATCTTTTTTTGACAAAGATAAAGGGTGGACAAAAAGTGTGTGTAAAAACATGCGTGAACCCACATAACTACTGACTAAAATGGTATTATATCTTCCTAAATAAAAACATAAATAGGAGGATGATTAATATTAAACAAGTAGTTTGCCCTGATTGTGGTCGAAAATGTATAAAACACGGTATATTGAAATCCGGTTCTCAGCGATGGTTTTGTAAGCACTGTAAAGTCGCTTTCACTAATAAAATTAACACCGATAGTCATGATCTAAAGCTGTTTTTGAAATGGTTATTTAGTAAACAGTTGCAGCAGGATATGCCTGGAGGCGGGCGTACATTTAGACGTAAAACTGCTAAATTTTGGTCCATATGGTGCCTTCCTCCAAAGATTGAGGAAGTATATGATGTGCTTTACTTTGATGGCATATACCTAACGCGTAAGCTCTGTGTACTTATTTGTTGTAGTAAGGATCATGTGTTAGGCTGGTATGCATGTAGAGCTCCTCCGCGTGTTGTTATCTCAGATGGCGGTTCTGGATTTTCTAAGGCCTTAGCAAAGAGGTGGCCGACAAGTAACCATCAACGCTGCTTATTTCATGTTTTTGCACAAGTAAGAAGGTATACCACTTCTGCACCAAAAACAATAGCCGGCAAGGCTTTATATGAGCTAGCAAAGCGTTTATTTAAGATTCAATCGATAGATGATGCTTATACTTGGATTGATGGATTATTAGCTTGGAGAGAAGAGTTTGATGACTTCTTACGTGAAATGACAGTCGACGAAAATGGGAATAAAAGGGCTACTCATGAACGCCTCTTAAAAGCTGAGGCAGGACTTTTACGATTAATTAGAGATGACACTCTATTTACCTACCTGACGTTTGTAGATATTACCGTACCTACAA
>ENA-OQKF01000444-OQKF01000444.1-human-gut-metagenome-genome-assembly--contig:-NODE-444-length-26700-cov-3.640312_pt1 | contig 26700 bp, 22 predicted proteins | sample MGYA00242617_ERZ504784 | MGnify/ENA primary metagenome ERZ504784 (study PRJEB26092, sample SAMD00036364) | human gut metagenome | host: Homo sapiens | study: EMG produced TPA metagenomics assembly of... | reverse complement strand
GTGCTCGGGGCGTTTATTGGCCCGCTGTTCGGGATTCTGATTGCCGATTTTTACCTGATTAAGCGCGGCAAGGTCTCCGTAGACGATCTGTTTGATGACACGCCAAAAGGCAAATACTGGTATCGCAACGGTTTCAACCCGAAAGCCATCGGCGCGCTGGTGCCATCCGTTGCCGTTGGACTGGTGATAAGCTTTATTCCCTCCCTGCATGAAGTGGCAAACTTTAGCTGGTTTATCGGCGTCTTCCTGGGCGGGGTCACCTACCGCTGGCTGGCGCGGGAAGAGCGTGAAGCGGCAGGCGCCTCGTCGTTCAGCCCCCGCGTGGCGACGCAAAAAGAGTAACCCTTCCTCCTGGCCGCAGTTCCTCTGCGGCCTTTTTCATTCTGGCACCGTTTTTGCTCAGTCTCATCACCCCGCTACGCAAACACTAAGGCAGGAATCATGATGGACTACCAGACTGCGATCCGCGGTGCATTTTTTGATATTGCCCGGGTCTGCGACAGTGCAGACGTTATCGCCCAACAGGCACGCTACCTTGAAGACGGGCTGTTGTTCATCCATAACGGCAAAATTCTGGCCCAGATGGCCTGGCAGGAGGGCGAGCAGTATCTTGATCCCTACAAAGGGTACACCGACCTGCGCGGCAAACTGCTGCTCCCGGGTTTTGTCGATACCCACGTCCATTACCCGCAGACGGAGATGATTGGCGCTTTTGGTGAGCAGCTGCTGGAGTGGCTGACCACATACACGTTCCCGGTAGAAAGCCAGTTTGCCGATGAGGCCTATGCGAATGAGATCGCGGCGTTTTTCATCAACCAACTGGTCAGCCACGGCACCACCACCGCACTGGTGTTTTGTACGTTGCATCCTGAATCGGTCGAGGCGCTGTTCACCGAGGCCCTGCGCCTTAACATGCGCCTTATCGCCGGGAAGGTGATGATGGACCGCCACACGCCTGACTACCTGAGTGAAACCGCGAAAGAGAGCTACCGGCAGACGCGCGAGCTGATCCAGCGCTGGCACCACCGTGGACGGTTGGGCTACGCCATTACGCCACGCTTTGCCCCGACCTCCTCACCGGAACTGCTGGCCGCGGTCAGCCTGCTCAGAGAGGAGTTTCCCGACACGTGGATGCAGACCCATCTGAGCGAAAACCCAAATGAAGTGGCCTGGGTAAGCGATCTGTGGCCGGAACATGAACGTTATCTGGATGTGTATCATCATTACGGGCTGACCGGCGAACGCAGCGTGTTTGCCCATGGGATCCACCTCCATGAGAGCGAGTGGCGCTGTCTGCACGATACCGGCTCGGCGGTGGCGTTTTGCCCCACCTCGAACCTGTTTCTTGGCAGCGGACTGTTCCGCTTACCCGCCTGCTGGCAACACCAGGTGCGTATGGGCATTGGCACCGATGTGGGTGCCGGAACCACCTTCAGCATGCTGCGCACCCTCGGGGAGGCGTACAAGGTGGGTCAGCTGCAGAGCTACCGCCTGCGCGCCAGCGAAGCGTTTTATCACGCCACGCTGGGCGGCGCTCACGCCCTGAGGCTGGACGATAAGATTGGCAATTTCGCCCCCGGCAAAGAGGCCGATTTTATCGTCATCGACCCGGCCGTTACGCCGCTACAGCGCCTGCGTAACCGGCGCTGTCAGGACATTTATGAGCAGCTGTTTGTGCTGATGACCCTGGGCGACGAGCGCAATATTAGCGAGACCTGGGTCAACGGTGTGCAGGTGTGGTCAACTGCCGCGGTAGGTTGACCACCCGCCCGGCGCAATCACAAACGGCAGGTGGAAGTGCTCGTCTGCCGTTTCTCCCGTCACAAAATCGATCTGCGCGCAGGGGTAAAGCGTGTCGCGGCCGGTTTCGGTGAACCAAGCCCCAATCTCAGCCACCAGCCGGTAACGTCCTGCTGGCAGGAAAGGGATAAACGCGGTGATGCGCCCCTGGGCGTTAGTGAAAGCAGTGGCCAATACGACGCCGTCCTGCTCAAGACAAACCCTTACGCCCTGCGCCGGTTTTCCCGTCGAAATATCAAGAATATGTGTGCTTAACGTACTCATTCGTCAATGACTCCTTCCAGCCGAAGCAGCGTAATTTCCCGCAGCTGTTCCAGTGCGGCCTGTACCTCCTGCGCATCGCTGTTTTCCAGCCGGGCGTTGAGGGCGCGTAAAATCTCCTCACCGCTACGGCCTTTCGCGCGGATCAAAAACACGCGTCCAAAACGGGCCTCGTAGCGAGCGTTCCCTTCCTGCAGTGCCTGTGCCAGCTGCCTGTCGCGGTTGTCGACGGCGCCCTGCTCCTGGCGCGAAAGCACCGCCTCCGCCCGGGCGCCCGTCGGTTTCTCACCAATTCGCGGGTGCGCATTCAGGGCCTGCGTAAGCGCCGTTTCATCCCAGGTTTGCGCCAGCGCCCGGGCGGCGTCGAACAGTGCTTTGCGGTGTGAATAGGGCCGCCCCTGCACCAGCGCATCGGCCCAGTCGGGCAACGCCACGCAGGGCTGCAACCGCGCGAGCGCCTCTTCGTGGCTCAGTTGATTAAAAGTTTGCAATGCAATCATACCCACTCCCGTCATATCGTCGTTTTATCGCTTTGCACAAACTACGCCACTCTTGCCATCCCCCATGAAACAGTCGATTCCGGATCGCACAACAGGAAATTATTGATTCATAAAAAGGCATTCTCACCGCGTTTGCGCACCTTAGCAGTGCAAAACCACCCCATACAACGCGATTTTCGCCGCTCTGCAGCCTGGTACGCAAATTGCTCTTCTCTTTTTACACCCTGCAAAAGGAGAGAAGCATGAGAGCAATCGTTATTGGCGCGGGCATTGGCGGCCTGAGCGCCGCTGTAGCGCTGAAGAAGGCGGGAATCGACTGTACCGTGTTTGAGGCCGTGAAAGAGATGAAGCCCGTCGGTGCGGCCATCTCCATCTGGCCCAATGGGGTGAAATGCATGCAGCACCTCGGAATGGGCGACATCATCGAGACCTACGGCGGCCCTATGCGCTTTATGGCCTATAAGGATCACCGGCGCGGCGATACCCTCACCCGCTTTAGCCTTGCCCCGCTGGTCGAGCGCACGGGCGGTCGCCCCTGCCCCGTGTCGCGTACGGAACTGCAGCGCGAAATGCTGAACTTCTGGGGGCGCGAGAACGTTCAGTTCGGCAAACGCGTTGAAAGCGTCCGTGAGGACGCAGCTGGCGTCACCGTCACCTTTACCGACGGTACTACCGCGACGGGGGATTTCCTGATTGCCGCCGATGGCAGTCACTCCGCGGTTCGCCCGTACGTGCTGGGCTATACGCCCGAGCGCCGCTACGCCGGTTACGTCAACTGGAACGGGCTGGTGAAGATTGATGAAGAGATTGCCCCTGCGCACCAGTGGACCACCTTCGTCGGCGAGGGCAAGCGCGTTTCGCTGATGCCCGTCGCCGGCGGACGTTTCTATTTCTTTTTTGATGTTCCGCTCCCCCTCGGGCTGGCGGAAGATCGCACTACCCTTCGCGCCGATCTCACGGGCTACTTCCGCGGCTGGGCGCCACCGGTGCAGAAGCTCATCGCCGTGCTGGATCCCGAGACCACAAACCGTATCGAAATCCACGACATTGAACCGTTCGACACCCTGGTGCGCGGCAACGTGGCGCTTCTTGGCGATGCCGCGCACAGCACCACGCCGGATATCGGCCAGGGCGGATGCGCGGCGATGGAGGACGCCGTGGTGCTGGGTGACTGCCTGCGCGAGAACCACAACATCGCACTGGCGTTGCGGCAGTACGAAGCGCTGCGCTGTGACCGGGTCCGCGACCTGGTGCTTAAGGCCCGTAAACGCTGTGATATCACGCATGGCAAAGACATGGCATTGACCCGGGCCTGGTACCAGGAGCTCAAAGAGGAGACCGGAGAGCGCATCATTAACGGTCTGTGCGACACCATTCAGGCCGGGCCTTTAGGCTGAACGCGAGAGGGACAACCATGAAAATACAACCGACTCCACCCGCCCATTGTACGTTTGAGCCAGAGGACTGGCTGCGTCTGGCAAAATGCTGGCACCCGGTTGCTCGCGCCTGCGACATCGGCGCGGCACCGGTCAAAGCCACCCTGCTCGACGAACAACTGGTTATCTACCGCGTCAAAGACCAGGTTGTGGTCGACCGGGACGTTTGCCCGCACCGCGGCGTACCGCTGACGCTGGTCTTTCACGATGAACACGGGATTATCTGCCCTTATCATGGCTTACGCTTTGGTGAAGATGGACGCTGCAACCGCATTCCGTCCAGCCCTGACCAGCCGGTTCCCGCGAAGCTTAACCTGATCAACTATGCCGTGGAGGAGCGCTTTGGGTTGATCTGGACCTGCCTGGCGTTTGATCCGGATAACCCAATGCCGCTGCCCACCATGCCGCACTGGGATAACGACGGATTTCAGCAGATCAACTGCCCGGCGTTTGAAGTGAATGGCTTCGCCGGCCGTCAGGTGGAAGGGTTTCTGGACGTGGCGCATTTTGCCTGGATCCACACTGACACCTTTGCTGACCCCAATAATCCGCTGGTTCCCCATTATCAGCCCCAGGAGACGCCGTTTGGCTTTGTTGCCGATTACTGGAGCTCGGTGAGCAACTACCCCGCCAGCTCCGATGTCCAGGCCCCGGAAGGCTTCCAGTGGCTGCGTCATTTTGAAATGCATCTGCCGTTTACCGCCACGCTGACGATCCATTTTCCCGGGGAAGCCAGGCTGGTGATCATGAACGCCGCCTCGCCCGTCTCTTCACGGGTAACCCGCATGTTCGCCCCTATCGCGCGCAACTTTGACCTGCATATTCCGGTAGAGGAAGTGCACGCCTTCAATTTGCGTATTTTTGAAGAAGACCGCCTGATGGTTGAGACGCAGCGCCCGGAAAGCCTGCCGCTGGATCTGACTCTGGAAGCCCATATCCCTGCGGATAAAAGCTCGATTGCCTACCGCCGGGGGCTGAAAAAGATGGGCTTCGGCGAGTTTTTCCTGGTGTGACGGAGGAACGTGATGAGCGAAATGTTGAGCGTTATTGTCGACGGTCTCTGGCGTGAGGGGGATAAGAGTCTCGCCATCAGGCTGGTGTCAGAATGCGGTGAAGCCCTGCCTGGCTGGCAGCCCGGGGCGCACATTGACGTGCATCTGCCCTGCGGGCTGGTTCGCCAGTATTCGCTGACCGGAGCAAGCGACAGCGAGAGCTATCTTATTTGCGTAGGACGTGAAGCCGCCTCGCGCGGCGGGTCACGCTATGTTCACGAGACGCTACGTCCGGGGCAGAAACTGCTTATCTCCTCACCGCGCAATCTGTTTGCGCTGCACGAGGCTGAACGCTTCTTGCTGCTGGCGGCAGGGATAGGCATCACGCCCCTGTATGCGATGGCCCGGCAGCTGGAGGCTTCCGGCACCCCGTTTACGCTGCACTATTACGTTAAAGAGCATGGCAACGCGGCGTTTGCACGTGAACTCATGCAGTTTAAACACGGCGAGTGTGTCATCCATACCATCAGCCCGCGCACTGCGCTGGCTGAGCACATGCCCACGCCAGCGCCCGGTTTCCACGCCTGGGTCTGCGGGCCGGCAGGCTTTATGGAGAAAGTGTATCAGGTCGCCCTCACGAGAGGCTGGGCTGAGAGCAATCTTCACAGCGAAGCATTCCAGCCCGTTATGCCCGCCGACTGTAATGAAACGGGCGAGATTTTTACAGTCAAGCTGGCATCAACCGGCGAGCGCTGGCAGGTGCCGGCGGACAAAACTATCGCGCAGGTGCTGCTGGACAACGGCGTGGCGGTACCGCTCTCCTGTGAAATGGGGATTTGCGGCGCCTGTCTGACGCCGGTTATCGACGGCGTAGTGGATCACCGGGATAGCGTGCAGTCGGAGGCGGAGAAAAGCGCGGCAGACCAGCAGGTGGCGCTGTGCTGCTCGCGAAGCCATACAGGGGAACTGGTGATTGGGTTGTAGAACGAAAAAACCCTGCGATATTGCTATCGCAGGGTTTTCGGATTTGGCGGGATCCACGGATAGTCAAAACAAACGGCATACCGGGCTTCGGAGAAAACGCTTGTCCATAATCACCGATATCACTTCAAAAACAGCAGACCGGACGATAAAACGATCCCTCATGGCAGCATAACTGGCCTGACACGTCATCATCTTAAAAGGGGGAAATATCCGTGAAACTTCCCGTCATAATGACGAGTTTTAAAGTATCTTAACGATGGATTTACTCTGATGCATTCCGTTTTATTTCAGCATATCGGGCTGCCAGTTGTTTCAGATGCATCTCCAACTGAGATCTCGCAGCTGCAGGTAAAGGTACACCAGGAGGATTTTCTGACAAGATACGCAGTTGCTCTTCAGCCGGTATGGACTGGTTAAAAGACTGCCGGACGGAAAATACAACCGACTTCAGTTCACTGACCGTCATGTATTTGCCTTTCTGCTCATCAAGCCCGTTCAGCCGGTCACTCAATTTTTGTAGCGTTGACATCCCCTTATACCAGCCATTGAGCTGTTCTACCGGTAATGCGGCAGCATTAAGGTGTTGCTGCCACTGTTGTGTCAGGGGTTTTGCTTGCTCCGGCCACAGCACCTGAGCCTGTTCTGTAAGTTTTCGGCTGTAAGTAATACTCCAGTCAGGAGGCAATTTATCCAGTCGGGCAAGCTGCTGCTGTGTTTGTTCTATCATTGTTTGTGATGACGGAGATTGCTGACGCAACATATCCAGTTTTTCAGGCGCGAGAGGTGCAGGTAACGGAGCCAATGAGGCAGCAAGCTGAGTCTGTAGCGGGTCTGGCCGGTGAAGAAATTGCCAGCTCCACACTGCGCCCGTACTTATTATCAGCATGGTACACATTCCGGCAGCGAAGGATTTCCACTTTTTTACCTGAGTGGGCATTGCCATCAGTACTTCCACATTTGCGTGGTGTTCTGGCTGTGCAACGAATACCCACTTCACTGGGCTGTCTGGCGCTGGGGTCTCTTCAGAGAGACTACCGGTATGAGAGCCTGTTGATATTACTGCACCATTCTTTACGGTGGCAGGCAGGACAATCCCAGACTGAATATTCGACCCGGTACCGGTTGTATCGTTGCTGTTTTCCAGCCGGACAGCACTGTTGTGCATCAGGGAACGCAACGTATCGAGCTGGCTCAGATGCTTAAGCTCCAGACGTTGAAGCACCTCCCCCAGACTGCCAAGCAGTTGCTCAGCCCGATACAGTTGTCTGAGGTCGCTGTAATTGAGCGGGAGCGAGCGCATCCGTTGCTGAAGACGTTGGTTCAGACTGCTGAGGATTTCCATGCGGGCATGTACCGGCTGCGGCCACAGTGTGCCCCACTGATGGCTTATCAGCGCATCCAGTATCGCCAGGCCTTCATTGAGGCCGAATAAGCCGGCCAGTTGCGTCCGTGCCAGCGTGTACCAGGCCGCCGTCTGTAACTCCACACCGTTTTGCTCAAACAGTGAAAGGCAGAGTTTTTCGACATAATGCCAGTTCACATCCGGACGGGCCGGATGTGTCAGTTTACTCAGTTCATCACGCAGGGTGGCATAATCCGCTAGCGTGCGCGGATCGCCACCGGTTTTGATTTTTCGTGGATTGATGTCATTCATGGCTGAATATCCAAATGAAGGTTGCGGTGCTGTACTTCCTGTTTATGCAGCTTCACCACAAGTCTGCTGGTACTGCCAGGTTAACAGCTATGAAAGAAGCGCTAAAATCAGACAAAAAGAAGTACTTTGATCAAAAGGTTGTACTGTGCGCAGCAACATCCCCGGGGGATTAAAGGTCCAGTCACTGAAATGACCTGCCCGTATGAACAGGCGCCCCAAAGAGATCACGCAACCTTCTGCATGAAGGGTCACTTCCACGCATCCGGTCACGCCCTGGCCGTACAAAAATACTGGTGTAAATTTCACAGACTGGTCATCTACACACAGAAAAATATCGGTAATCTCAAGAGCCCCGTACTCCACCAGCAGATCCGTAACGGATATAGTCAGCGTCTCCTCGTTCAATCCGGTACCTTCCAGCCACGCGTCCATTTGCTCCTGAAGCTGCGCATTCGCTGGCAAACTCTGCAATATCGGCCTAACTCTTACTGGGTGTTGGAACTGGTGAAAGCTGTCTGGCCTTACATACGGATTGCGGTATCGAGATACTGCTGTTGCTTCAGGTGCCTCAGCATCACGCGTCCTTCGGGCATAAACTCGGTGCCGTAACGTACGAGGCCAATGCCCTTAAGCTCAGCATCAATGGCATAACGCAACTCTCCTGGCACGTGCTGTTCGAGTAAAGTTACATTGAGGGACTGCAAACGGGGTTCATACTTGAGCAGGACACCGGCCAGCGTATCGATCAGCTCGTGGGCTGTACCCGGCATGCCTTGCAGAATTTTAGTCATATCCGGCAAACCATAATCTGGTAAATGGGATATAGTCCCGGCTCGGGCGTTCAAAATACGCTGGATGTTATCCAGTACAGATAAAATGACCTGGTCTTCTTCGTTTACAACTTCAAGGGGAAGATCCCCTGTAAGGTTGCCGGTAAGAATTTCATATAAAGAGGGCGTTTTTTGATTCATAATATAGCAAATTATTTTAAATGATAGAGGTTTAGATTCTAAGGGATGTGAATTACCTTATGTTTCTTTTAAGGATTTTTTTTGCAAAATAATTATTGAACAAGCGGATAATGAGGAACAAAACATCAACATTACTCGAAGTGGATTTGTTCCATACCAAGAATAAAGCATAAAGATAATAACCAGGCCAAAGATTACTGAAGAGTGCTTTGGTTTTATAGATGTTGCCAGAAATGTAATGGGTATGATAATGCATCTCATATAGAAGATTAAAAATCCGAGTCCTACCCCCTACTCCTTGGTGTAAAGTAAGTTATGTACCATTCGTAACCCAAATGATGCACTGCTAGAACGATAATACATACAAGGAAGGCTATTATTAGTTTTACTAATTTTTTTTATTTTTTGCATTCAGGTAAAATCCAGCCTGAAAACCCGCTGTCAGATGGGGAAAGAAAATCAATGCCTGACCATTCAGGTGCAACTAAATCAGAGAACTGATATTCCAAAAAATGCCAAGCTGAACTTTTTATTTTTTCTCCAGTTTTATCATAGACGACGAAAAATGATTAATTTGGAAAAAGACGTAATACCCGTCCTACGCCGCCAAAAGGCTTGTAGTCAGGAATGTAAGTAATAGCATAGCAAGAGTTGACCTCATTCCATATTTTTTTCACTGGATGTAGATTTCTTATAAGTCAGTGTCTTTATTGACAGAAGAATAATAGATAGTGATACAAAAAAACAGAGTATCAATTTCACTATGAGCTTAATTGAGCTAAGCATGTTTTTATTCCATCGACGAATGTTCTTTAATGCCAATATTGTTACATCTGGTCATTTGATTGTTTTAAACATGAATTGCTAAGATGTTAATGGCATTCAGGAATATGCCATCCGTCCCATCCATCACTTGTAGGATAAGTTGCGTTCTGTCCATGCCATTCTGGGGCCACCAAATCAGAAAATTGAGACTGCCAAAAATACCATGCAGAGTTTTTTATTTTCTTTCCATTCTGGTCATACACAATAAAGAAGGATTGATTAGAAAACAACCTCAACACTCGTCCAATTCCACCATATGGACGATAATCAGGAATATAAGTGACCAGCTCGCACTTTTTATCTCGACTCCATATTGAATCATTCTTTATTGCGCCTCTATAAGCCAAGATTTTAACAGTCATTAAAATAAAGGAAAAAATGATCACTGAGATAAAGATCAGGAAAAATATTCTTTTTAAGTAATTATTCATTTATGTTTTTTCCCTTCCAGAAAGAATATTCCTCCATATCTATCTTGCTAAGATGAATGATAATATTTGTAGGGATTTTCTTCACTGTAGAGTATACAAAAAAATCTCCAGTTTTATAGGTGCTCTTGTATTTCCCCCTGTATTTGACAAATGATGAGTTTGTAATCCTAAAGTATCTACAACCGTCCTCATCGATGAATTCTTTTTTCATAAGTTCGCTAATCACCCCGGGTTTGATGACCCCACACTCTCCCCAATATCCCAAAGGTTGATCATCACCATCATTCATAAATTCGTAAGTGTCCCTGACGTACAGTCCCAGTTCTCTAATCTCCAATCTCATAAACCCTCTTTGATCTCTTGTTACATTTAGATTTGTGAATGCAACTTTGATTATGAAAGAGCCCAGAGCACCGTATACATCATCCAGACTATCAGTCGCCTTCTCCCACAATGTACTACCAATTTTTATAAAGTTAAACTGACTTGTCTTATCCAATTCGATTGCTGACATATTGTCATAGTTCACATAACAGCTTTTTAGCTCATTGTTAACCAAAAACCCAGATTTTTCCAACCTATTCAAAATATAGCAAAGTCCATTCGAAAGCTGATTTGTAATTTGCTTTTTTCGCCCCAGAAAATCGTCATACTCAATGACGCTTGAAACTTTCATTACAAAGTTATCATAGATTGGTTTTATTCGTGAGGATGAAGTTAATAGCCATTCAAATTCTAAATCGTCGAGAATGTGCTGTTTTTGTATTGTGCTGATGTCGATTTTGTTAAGCTTCTCCTGCTTACTCATTTCATAATACGGGTCATTGAACCACTTTCGCATAAAACTAGCTGCAATTTTCCAACCTTTCTTCTCCATTACATCAGGAATGTCCGTTATTTTGAATATCTTAACAGAGATGATTTCTTTATTTTCATCTTGGTTAGTAAGTTTTGATTTAACTTTCATATCAACCATAGAACTATCCTATATATAATGAATTTTGCTTTAATATGGTTAACTCGATATCAGCTTCTTCTGTATGGCTTATAATGCCAGTGAGGCCTTTCTCGCATGAAAACCCTTTAACTACCTTACCTATAGACGATGTTAATTCATATCCAATATTTGATATTGGTTCTTGTGTTCTATCATCAACAAGAATAAAGCTCCTGCGAAAAGCATCGCCTGGCCCTGGTAAAAATGGAAGTTCTGGAGACTGAGGACTGCTTCCTGCTGCCATAGTCCGCTTCACTTTGCGTATGTACGACGCCGTCGTACCATACTCGACCTTCCCGGCCTCGAGTCGCAGATAGCTTCCGCCGCCGATCAGCGTGATACGTTTTTTCCCGGCGAACAAAATGTCACTCACTGAGCTCAGCGTCAGCTTCTTCTCAGCGAACAACCGCAGGCTGGCGTTTTGCGCCTGGATATCTATTGGCCCTTCTCCGGATTTGATGCTCAGTTGGCCGGTGCGGGCAAAGAGCCCCAGTTTCTCCCCGGCCAGCGCGGTCAGATTGCCCATTGTTCCGACGCTGATATCGCCCCCGGCATTGACGGCCACGTTTCGTGCTGCGGCCAGTTGCATATCTTCACCACTGGTCAGGGCCATGCCTTCCGGGGCTGTGAAATGCACAGCTTCATTGAGCGGTTTCAGCAGCTGCTCAAACATCTGTATCTGGCTGTCGACATCCGCTTTCAGGGCCTGCGCTTTTTCGGCGGCTATTTCCAGCTGTTGCAGTTGCTGATTAAGCCTGTCTATTTCCTTCAGCGCGGCATCCATGTCCAGGGCTTCGCCCTGCGCTTTTGGCTATCCGTCCGCGCTGGCAAACAGCCCTTTCGCGGCACGGATGCTTCCGTATTCATCAGTGCGCAGTTCGCTACCGGTACCGCGGGATTTGCCCTGATTGTCCACCAGGTGCCCGCTGTTTAGCTGCGTCTTGCCGTATTCCGTGGCGAGCTTGATATGCTCCTCGCCACGTTTGTCCTCCATCCGCAATTTTGAGTTAGCGGGTGTTCTGAGGATATTTCGGGTGTGATTATCCCGGTTCACGAGGTCCGGATGTTCGGAGTCGTGCAGTGCATACGCGATGTATGGCAGGTCAATATCACCGTTGCTGTACGCAACCGCCACTTCGGTCCCGTCGTTGAGCGGCGTATGCCAGCCCAGCGTTTCACCGGCATAAGGTTTCGCCATCCGCAGCCACAGATACCCAAAGCCCTGCTCTGTTCCTTCGCGGTCGAAGTCCGGCTTTACCCGGTAGCGACCCTGCTCATCCAGGTGCGCGTAGATATCATTTTTCTCCCGGCTCTCAATCCGGGCCGGAAGTGTGCCGTGGATTTCAGGGCGCGGGATTTCAGTTGGGCGGAAACAGTAGCGTTCGGTATAAGGCATCCCCCACACCGACACATGCAGACGGGAATCACGGGCCCCCCGGTAGGTCACCAGGGTGAGGAGCACGCCCTCTTTCAGGGCAGTGATGACATCGCCCTGCGGCTCAAGCACCTGTCCCGGCGCAAGGTGGGCAGCGTTGCTGAACAGGTGAATGCGGGCCGTTCTGTTCAGCTCACGCTCATGGTGAAGCCGGGCCCAGAACGCGCCGGATTCGGTCTCCGGCTCCGGGTCGGTGTCATCACCTGCGTCACGGTACGGCGCGGCATAACGGTAATGCTCCCCGGTCGTCACCGCGTCATTGCGAACACTGACGGTGGTTTCCATCGGTGTGGAGGCTGTCCGGTAGTTATAATCCCGCGTGCCGGTGGCAAGGGTGTGCCAGGTCAGATTCTAACCAATTTTTTAACTCAAGTTTTCAAAACGAGCCGACAACCCGGTAAATACATATTAACTATGAAGTATCAAAAATTCTCTCAATTCACCAGATATGTTATTACGCTCTAAGTATTTCGCTTTATCTTCTTCAGATAAAGATATCCAAAAAGGAGACCAGTAAACGTTCCACCACAGACCTATCTGTCCTTGTAAACTGCCCACTGATTCAAAATCAGAATATGGAAAAACAGTATCAGGAGCTGGCGGTTCAAAGTGCTGATTGCAGAGTTTTGTAATCAAATCATTATCATTAGTGATTATATCAAGCACTATTTGACTAAGTTCATTAAACTTATAGTAGTGTACTATTTTCTCATTATTGATTAAACATACCTTTTCATTTTCAATTTTTTTTCGAAAAAAAGACTCTATTATTCTTTCTACTTTATCTACATCGCCAGGTTTAACCATAAATCTTGATGAATATGCATATACATTGTTACTTTTCAGACACAAAAAAAATGGGTATGTATTTATCGATTTTGCCAAGACTTCAAAGCCTGAGGCTGAGTAAATATCTTGGAGATCATTTTTTTTTCTGAAAAAATCAAGAAATTTAATTTTCATCTATGTAATCCGCAATCCAGTCCGCACCATAATACCCAGCACAGCCGAATATTATACCACCAATAAGTCCTGTAATAACTGCACCTGGACCTGTCTCCACTCCCACTGCCGCACCAGCAACGGTTCCTATTTTAGCTCCCGCGACGAATCCGCCCCAACCCCCTGCTTGTCGTATAACTTCAGCGCTGATAGGTTTTACACTTCCGGTCTTTATAGATTTTTCAGTGGCTTGTTCAAGATCATACGCTGTAAGAACTATCCCTACGACCTGAACTACCCTACCTGCTTTCGCCATCCCTTTTACTAAGCTAAGAGATTCTGGTGTGAAAATGGCTTTCGCAGGTATTTTCTCACCCTTTATCAAAATTTCCTTATCAACATCTCTTACATATGCTGCAATCTTATCAACACGTTTAACCAAATGTGGATTTTTAACTTTGTATTCATCAAGTGCTTTCAAAATTTCATCAGTCGTAACTAACTCTGCTCCAGATTTTAATGCTTTCTCGACGTCAATATATATTGACTTACCATCAAATCTGGGAGAACCTTCGGGAAAAACAGAGCTTGTAGATATATAGGGTGATTTGTTTTTACCCATCACATGCTCAGCAACACTAACTGTTGTATCAAAACTTTTGGGAAGTAAGCCATACCGCTCTGGATCTGTCTCTGAAAGTAATCTTAGTGGCGATAAATCCATTTGGGACAAATAAGGGTTAGATTTTGAAGCATATATTTTTCTTACCAAAAAACCATCTTTCCCAGGCTCGTCGACAATAATAAAGAAAAACGCACGAGCTGGCATTAACAAACCAGTTACGTCGTGCGTTGAATGTGGAATTTCATTAGTTAAAGTTGAATGCTCAGTCATCTACCATCTCTCCAAAGCTTGGACACCTAGCCAAACGGTAAGTTTGGATGATTCCTTTGAAAAAACGCGTTTGCACAGACCTTGATTATCGGTGACCCCTTTAAATGTTTCACCACTTTCGCTAGAGATAAAATACGGCACATTGGCCATAGGCTTACCACTATCATTCAAGATCCGGAATTGTTCATCGAAGAATCCATTCCTGATTAAATCTTCAACTAATGCCATTGATATTGATGACATTGCTGTTGAATGTGCACCAGCAAACATAGTCCGCTTCACCTTACGCAGATACGACGCTGTCGTACCGTATTCTATTTTTCCCGCCTCCAGCCGCAGATAGCTTCTGCCGCCGATCAGCGTGATACGTTTTTTCCCGGCGAACAAAATGTCACTCACTGAGCTCAGCGTCAGCTTCTTCTCAGCGAACAACCGCAGGCTGGCGTTTTGCGCCTGGATATCTATTGGCCCTTCTCCGGATTTGATGCTCAGTTGGCCGGTGCGGGCAAAGAGCCCCAGTTTCTCCCCGGCCAGCGCGGTCAGATTGCCCATTGTTCCGACGCTGATATCGCCCCCGGCATTGACGGCCACGTTTCGTGCTGCGGCCAGTTGCATATCTTCACCACTGGTCAGGGCCATGCCTTCCGGGGCTGTGAAATGCACAGCTTCATTGAGCGGTTTCAGCAGCTGCTCAAACATCTGTATCTGGCTGTCGACATCCGCTTTCAGGGCCTGCGCTTTTTCGGCGGCTATTTCCAGCTGTTGCAGTTGCTGATTAAGCCTGTCTATTTCCTTCAGCGCGGCATCCATGTCCAGGGCTTCGCCCTGCGCTTTTGGCTATCCGTCCGCGCTGGCAAACAGCCCTTTCGCGGCACGGATGCTTCCGTATTCATCAGTGCGCAGTTCGCTACCGGTACCGCGGGATTTGCCCTGATTGTCCACCAGGTGCCCGCTGTTTAGCTGCGTCTTGCCGTATTCCGTGGCGAGCTTGATATGCTCCTCGCCACGTTTGTCCTCCATCCGCAATTTTGAGTTAGCGGGTGTTCTGAGGATATTTCGGGTGTGATTATCCCGGTTCACGAGGTCCGGATGTTCGGAGTCGTGCAGTGCATACGCGATGTATGGCAGGTCAATATCACCGTTGCTGTACGCAACCGCCACTTCGGTCCCGTCGTTGAGCGGCGTATGCCAGCCCAGCGTTTCACCGGCATAAGGTTTCGCCATCCGCAGCCACAGATACCCAAAGCCCTGCTCTGTTCCTTCGCGGTCGAAGTCCGGCTTTACCCGGTAGCGACCCTGCTCATCCAGGTGCGCGTAGATATCATTTTTCTCCCGGCTCTCAATCCGGGCCGGAAGTGTGCCGTGGATTTCAGGGCGCGGGATTTCAGTTGGGCGGAAACAGTAGCGTTCGGTATAAGGCATCCCCCACACCGACACATGCAGACGGGAATCACGGGCCCCCCGGTAGGTCACCAGGGTGAGGAGCACGCCCTCTTTCAGGGCAGTGATGACATCGCCCTGCGGCTCAAGCACCTGTCCCGGCGCAAGGTGGGCAGCGTTGCTGAACAGGTGAATGCGGGCCGTTCTGTTCAGCTCACGCTCATGGTGAAGCCGGGCCCAGAACGCGCCGGATTCGGTCTCCGGCTCCGGGCTGGTGTCATCACCTGCGCCACGATAAGGCGCTGCGTAGCGGTAATGCTCCCCGGTGGTGACCGCGTCGTTACGCGCGCTGACCGTCGCATCCATCGGTGTGGAGGCTGTCCGGTAGTTGTAATCCCGCGTGGCGACCGCGCCGGTGGCAAGGGTGTGCCAGGTTCGTACATCCCAGACCGACTCTTCCGCACCGTCAAACAGACCCGACGGCTCGCTGTAGGGCAGGCGCACATCAAACTGGTAGTTGAGCTGGCTGTCGGCCAGTATGTACGTATCCAGACCGCGCACGTCGTCCATCACCGTACGCCAGTAAATCCCCACTTCAGACAGAATGCGCCGGATACACTCAAGGTCCGTTTCCCGCCACTGGGTGATAATTTCACGCGGCGGGTACGTGCGCTCCAGGCGGAATTCAAAATCAGGTCCCTCCATCCCGTGTTTGCGCAGCACCTGCTCCACCACCTCAGGAACGGACTGGTTCTGATATACCGCACACTGCCGGGTGTATCCCAGGAGCGCCAGGCGGGAACTGAGCGTAAGACGGTAATGGGACTGATCCTTTGAAGTGGAAAGCCATTCCAGGCGGGTGATAATGCCGTGGACATTTTTACCGCTCCGCATCCGGAAAGAGGCATATTTCATCAGGACCTGTTCAGGGGGGATATTCGCCTGTTGGGTCGTGAACTCAATATCCCATTTGAACGGTTCGCTCAGTGCTTCCCTGCCCCGAAATCGCAGAACATCCGGTTTTACCTGGCTGTCGTTGATATCCAGAAAATAGCGAGTCTGCCCGTCAAAAAGCGCCAGCCAGTTATCCATTATGTCACTCCTTTACCGGCACGAGGCTGAGCCAGCCGTCACCCAACTCGATGGTCCGGGGTTTGTCCGGATCGAGGTCGTCACGGGTCAGTACCAGACGCCAGCGGTTGTTTTTCTGATCGGGACGATTGAACAATCCCACCACCGCCACGAACTGTGCTTCTTCATCCATGGGCATATTCAGAGAAACGCTGCCGTTGGGCATCACCAGCAGCTCTTTTGATGCCAGTACATCGTCCTTAAGTACCGTATCGGCATTGCGCAGCAGCGTCTGGTAATCGGCGGCATCAACCGCTTTCCGATCCCTGAGGAGATAAACCCGCACCATTGTTGCCAGCGGCGTCTGTGCGGCATCGGCGTTAATGGCCGTGCGTGGGGTAAAATCCAGATGCACCGTTTTAATTTTCTTATAGAAGATGGATTTCGTGATGCTGACCGTACCGTCCGTGACGGTCTGCGTCAGACCGCAGCCTGCGAGCAGACCACAGGTAATAAGCGTCAGCGCCCACCAGCGGGTTACTGTTGCCATTCAAAAGTTCCTTTATTGAGAGAAGGAATACGTGATTAGTCGAAGCGGTAATGTCCGTCTTCTGCGGGTTGCAGTGCAGAATAGTGAAGCCCTTCATAGCAACCCAGGTTGACGGTCAGACTTTCCCGGGGCGTATTGAGTTTGCCTTCCTTCAGACCCAGTAAACCGGTTCTGCCCAGCTGTATACGCCTGCCCTTACCCAGACGAGGCTCAGGGAGCAATCGCACAGGCACGGTGAGGCGCACTCGGGCGTCACTGCGGTAGCCGAGGTAGACACTCAGCAGGACCATCAAATCGGTATGAAGGACACCACCGGGTAACCAGCCTTCCGCCTCGTCAGGATCCGCTGTCTCCAGTGACACCAGGACCCGGCTGCATGCTTCTTTTGCGGTTTTACCCAGCGTGGCTCGCTGCGAAAGACGGATCTGGCTCCCGATACCCAGCCCGCTACGGTTATCGATATGCACCTTAACCGGATCGGGTTCGGTGATAATTGTCCGGGTATTCGGTGCCAGCAGGCTCACCAGGGCCCGGATGCCTTCAGCATTGCGGGTGGGTAATCGCATGGTGCCCAGCAGGGCCAGGAAGCGTGAAACCGGCGTTGCCACCTGCTCAACCGTGCCCGGTATACCAAGGCCGACCAGCCCCAGCAGACACTGTGATATGGCATCGCGGCCACCTGCCTCGAAGGTCGCCGGATAGGCGTATTTTCGCCAGATCCGGTAATATTGCGTGGTGATCCGGTGGCTGAAAATATCCAGAAATGAGGTGATCGCCTCGTGTCCTTCACGGCGCTGCGCAATGTCGTCCAGGTAGGACGTCGGCAGAGGCGAATCCACGCCATACATGCCGAGGAATGTGGTGCGGACGGTCGGCGGCAATTCCGGATGGTCTTCATCGGTTTCAACCGCTTTAAGGGTACTGACCGGAAAACCCATACCAGGCCAGGGCCTGAAACGCACCGGATCGTCGCCCGGATGGCTGGTGGTACCCAGTTTCGGGGCGTCCGGATTTTCCTGCTCCAGCAGTTGGCAGAAACGATAGAAATTGGCCCGCCAGACATCTTTGTTAAGGGCCAGCGTCAGCCCGGTACGTGCTGGCTGTGATTCTCGCGCCATCTCAGTCGTTTCCCTGTCGGTTGCAGCACCAGCGTGAGCTGATTAAAGAGGTGAATATCGGCATAGAGCGCGAAGAACCGGTGCAGCATCTCCCCGAAGAGATTCACATCACCCTCGCCTGCAAAATTATCCATATTCAGCGTGACCTCAATGTCCACGCCCCGGAGCATAAAGCCCTTCTCAAAACGGCGGATCAGGGTGTGCTTCACGGAGACGATTGCTTCAAGCCGACGGCGGTTCATTTCATCGTCAGTCCAGCCATAGAGCGCCAGCGGCTCCCGCCGGACTCCAGGGTTACCCATCATACTGAGGAAGTTTGATCCGAGGTGACTCATCACCCGCCAGTGGAAACGGTCGTTTGCCGGGGGATACAGTGGCATGGTGGGGGCCGAGAGGTTCAGTACCCTGACGGGCACTTTGCCTGCTTTCACGGCCCTGTCCAGCAGTGTGCTTTCCAGCGCCTTACGCGGAAGCTGCCCGTTGGTCCCGGTTATTCGCATCGAAAGGGATTCCGGTTTATCGGACAGCTGCTCCAGCTCGAACGAGCGGCCCCCGAGAATTAACCAGGTATCATACAGACCAGAGGGGCCGCGTTTCACGCGGGTATGGAAGTAACGCTCAGGGGCATCGTGGCGCATCATACCGCCACGGTGGCGGAAACTGGTGAACGGTACATAGGGGTGTTTGCCATTCTTCACCGCACCGTGGATGTTATCGACGCTGTAAATCTCGGTGTGACCATCCTGAAGACGCAGCGGCCTGAGCAGATATTCATTATCGAGCGGATCCAGGGTCAGCGGGTCGGCTTCCAGAGTGAAGAGATTAATGACCGGTGCACAGTGCAGACGGAAGTTTTCTGTCTCAAAAGGCAGATCGGATGACCAGGCTTCACTGAGCACAATGTCGATTTCAAACCAGGTGCTTGTGGCAGAAAGCCCGATGCTGTCGAGTCCACGTAACTCAACAAACATAAACTTCGGACGGAAGCTGAAATACTCCAGCAGCAGCTGGTAACCGCTAAAGGCGGTATCGGCTTTCTTCCACAGTCCATCATTGTCATCAAAGCCCATGGGTTTGCACCAGCCATCGAACTGATGGCGTTCGATGTAGGTCCCGGCGTGACGGGCATACATGGCGTGAACACGACGGGTCATTGCCAGATGCAGCGCATAGCTAACTGGACTTTCTGCATTGAGGAAGATGGCGACCTTGTCGATCCCGGCTTTACCCCAGTCCACTTTTTCAGGGCATTCGAAGCGCAGACGGATAGCAGAGCGGCCATTGGTTTCAGTATGGAGGCGGGCATCTGCAAGGTGCAGCGGTTGTAGCGGCACATCGCGAGTCGTCCGGTACTGACAGGCGGTTTTGTGCGGCCCGACAGGACGAGACAGAACGGAGAAGCCTTCAGCCAGCATTTCGGCCTGACGCAGACTACGCCAGTCAGGAGAGAACTCGACGATGGCCAGCGACGGGATGGTCCGCATATAGTGTGGCCACAGCAGGCTCACCAGACCTTCGGTCAGCTCTGGCAGGTCGTCATCAAGCTTTTCACGCAGACGGCCCATCAGGAAAGCAAAGCCTTCGAACAGGCGTTCCACATAAGGATCGCGGGCGCCGGGTTTATCCAGATTAAGCATCGCAGCACGATCCGGATGAGCCCGGGCAAACTCTTTACCGGCTTCTCGCAGGTAGCGCATCTCTGCTTCGTAATAGCGCAGGGTTAAATCATCCATGCACGGCATTCCTGAAAATTATTAAAGAGAACATTAGCCACAGAGCACCATGGCACGGACCGGGTCAATGGCGATCAGACCTGCCAATAGCGTATCCATCTCAGGCATCAGACGGGCTTTATCAGATTCGCTGCGACCGGCTTTCATGCGTAGCAGCTTCAGGCGTCGAGCCTGGACTTCAAATAACAGAGCGGGCTCCCAGTCTTCCAGCGTCAGCAGTGGCGCACGGGTAGTGAGTTCACCAAGCAGATGAAGCGCCATATCGTTTCGGCCATACTGCTCTGCCACCCGGGCCATGAGCAGGCGTATCAGCCAGCGATGGCGCGGGGTATCCATCCCCGGTCGGGACTGGAGCCAGGCAAGCGCTGCTTCAGGCCCTTCGGTGTCTCCCTTTTCCATGGCTTCGGACTCAAGAAGCAGCACATCGTCCGCCTGACCATTAACGACGGTAGCGGATTCATCGCCGTACATCAGGCCCTCTTCATTCACTTTTTCAGCAATCCAGGCAGTAGTGACTTCGTCGGCAAAGGGAGTGCCGTCATTCCATGCCAGCCCTTCAAGGCCCGGGAGGCGTTTAAGCAGCAACCGCAGATCGAAGAGGACGGAGTCTGACCAGGTATCCCAGGGCTGACCCGCATGGCTGAGCCCCTGCCAGAGATACCACTGGAGATCGAGCCAGAAATGATTCACGCCTTCGCAATACATCTGGCTGGCCTGCTCAACCAGCTCGACCCAGTTTTTCTGAAGGTAAAGGCGCTTCAACTGAGCTCGATACTCGGGTTTAGGCGGTACCAGGCGGGTGCGCCCGCTACTGTCCAGCGGAGGGATCTGATCGACCGTATCCCACCGCACGGTCTTTATCAGTCGATGAGAAGCCAGCCAGCCCTGCGGCTGCTCGCTTAGCCAGCGGGAAAGTAACTTTGCCTGGTCGAGTAAATCGCGGCCAGATTTCACGGCTGACAGCTGCGGTGAATCAGAATGGGCAGGTTCACGCCCGTGCTCCTGGGCACTGCTGTTCTGGGGGACCAGCGCTTCCATGCCACCCGAACGTGCCAGACGGTTTTCAAGAGCGGTACAAAGGCCTGCAAAAGACGGTTTCTCGGCTTCCGGCCAGTCAGCCACTCTGGATTCAAGCAGGCTGATGACGCCAGCCGTCAGACCGGCATCATTGCTGTCCACCTCGGGCCATAACAGCAGTGCATCAATCACTTTTGCACTGTTCAGCCACTCCAGCGCAGCTTTACGGGCTACGGGACGCCGGGGATGGCATGCCTGCCCGTAGCGGGTCAGCATCGCGACAAGCAGCAGTAAGCCTTCGGATAACCCTTTTTCACCGTCGCGGCTGAGTCGGGCCTGCACGTACCAGGTCACGACACGAATGTCTTTGGCGCATTCGCAAAGACACGTCTGGGCCAGCTCACACAATAACGCTGAATCGGTACCTGAAAGCTTGTTGATCTCCTCACGCATCAGCTGAAAATTATCATCATATGCGGGATCGTCCCCGGTTTCTGCCCCGGAGGTGAACGGGTGCAGCCAGTTATCCCAGAGCGACAGGGCATCATTTGCCCGCGAGATGAGGCGCTGCCTTTCTTCCTGCCTGGTGGCGCAGGCGGTTAACAGTTCTTCCGGTGAGCTCATTCTTTTTCCCGTTTGTTTGTCTCTTTCATAAACCTCACGACCGCTTCCAGAGAATCGTCGTCCTTACCATTGACGATTTGCGGTAGCTTCCATTTCAGCAGCATACTTTTCTCCTCCCCCTGAGTGGGTTTGGCCTTCCAGTAGCTTTACCTGTGGGCTTTTCTGACATGGGGACGAAGGCGCCGATGGGGCGCGGAGGTGCTGTCCCCTGGTGTACCTGGCGCTGGATTATGCTTCAGCCAGTCGCTGAGCCATGCGCGACACTACCGAAAGGTACTAAACTGGCATGGGGATGAGGATTCAGTTTCGTGACATCGGTCACCTTTGCTGCAAATACCCTGAGACCAGCCTTCAACCTGTTTTGCGAAAGCCCGTGCCGGGTAAATTTTCCCGCCCATCATTACTGGCGCTCTTCTCCGCCAGCTGCGACGCTAAAGATAGTGTCGGGCAGCGTGAATCCCTGAAGTTTCAGCAATGCCAGGGGACCTGTACCGAGCTCGCTACGCATCACAAACTTCAGAGGGTTGCCATCGGCGGTGATCCACACCAGTTGTGTACGGCTGGCGTCAAGCGGAGTGATGAGAGCCTTGTCCAGCAGGCGAATGAACCCCCAGTTGCCCTGGTTACTGGCATACAGCTGCATGCCGCTGTTCACACTACGCCAGCTGAGCGACACGCCAGGATAGTAAGTGTTTCCAGGCCAGGTGAAGCTTTGCCAGCTTTCCATCTGATTGAAGTAATCCAGGTTCTGCTCATCAAGGGTAAACTGCACTCTGGCAACATCCCGTGAAGGACGCGTCATCAGTTCGAAGTGAACACCCGCATCGCCCTGCGAAAACACGATATCTGACAGTTCCGCCAGCTGATTAATCGCCCGGAGGAAATCCGGGCTGACAACCATCCCCTGACTTGCGGAAAGGTCAACGACCCAGCGATTTCCCTCCTGGTGGAGGATCCCGCCAAGATTCGTTTTCAGGAAGGTCGTGATTCGACCCGAGTCGCTACGCAGGAACTGAGCCAGCAACGGCAACGAGGCATCGCGGCCGGTGGCTTTAAACGGATAGCGTCCCGCAAAGGCCTTATTCCACTGTTCAACAATGGTCGACTGCCAGCGGGCATTGAGGCTTCCCGCAGCCGGGGCAAGTACCTGCCGCCAGGCCAGATCAAGCGGTTGCACAAATAACGACTGGCCAAATCCATTCCACTCCTGCCCCAGACTCGCCGCAACCAGACTGCCATAGTCGCGGGTATCGGTCAGATCGATGGCTTTGCCCTGGAATACTGTCTGGGCCAGCATCTGCGACATGGCCTGCGGATCCGGGGCGCTGGTAACCTGCTGGAGTTTTAGGCGTACCTGCGTGACGCGGGCAAGCCAGGACTGGAAACTGAGGTTACCGTTGGCACCGGTGCCCTCTTTACCTTCCATCAGCCCCATCAGCGGTCCAAACACCTCATCGAGCGGCCCTTTTGGGCCCTGTGCCTGTTCAATAAACTGTCTGGCATTTTTTTTCTGACCGATCAGCTTTTTCGCCGAATCGACAATCGAATCGGCCAGTGCCTCGCCCTTTTGCCCTGTTTTGCCCTGCCAGGCCAGCGTGTTCATCAGTGCCACCAGCGGCGACTGACGGACATCGCCGATCAGGTTGAGCTGGGCAATCGCCTCAGAAAGTGACGTGGCTTCCTGCCACTGAATGCTGTTGACCATGTTCAGCCAGGCATTGCCAAAATCGGTAAAATAGCGTTCAGTCAGGCGGGCCTTCAGCGCCTCCGGGGAGATATCGCTCCCTGTCTGGTGCGTCTTATCCGTCAGTACCCAGTCAATTTCATCACGGCGTGTCTTGACGACCTCGTTAATCGCATCTTGAACCTGCTCTTCCCAGGCCTGACGCGTAAACATACCGGGGACGACTTCGTCAGTGCTGAATACCGTTGAGGCATCGGTGTCGCCTGTCATATCGGCAAGCGTTAAATCAGGCCAGTTGCTGGCCACGCGCTTTAGCATGTCCTGATACAGGCCAGATTCAGCGTTACGCTGACCTACCTGCTTAAGCAGGATCTGACGGATCGTGCTGATTAATTCCGAGTCAGGCTTAATTTTCCATTCCGGATGTGCCGGGAGGTTTTGCGCATAAAAGCCCAGCAGTTTAGGTGCAATGTCCTGCCATATGCCATCCGGCACATTCTGGCGTTTCGGTAAGGCTTTCAGCACGTTTTTTGCCAGCCAGCCTGCGTCCGCTTTGTCCGGACGGGCCAGCATCAGATAACTTTTGAGCACGTCATAGGTGTGCTGTGTGCCCTGCATTCGGGCATCACTGGCAGGAGGCAGTTGCACAAAAGCATTCAGCTGCTGCCTGAGACTATCTGCGGTGGCATCCCTCATCAGCTGTGCGTTGTTTTTCGCATACAGCGGCCAGAGTGCGGCCAGCGTGTCGCTGTCCTGATTAAGACCAAATCGGGTGTACCATGGAGCGCCGGTCGCCTCACGGTGTTGCAGACGGGCAATGGCTTGCTGGAGTACGAGCTGGTTGTGCAGGCGTTCTGCCAGGGGTTTTGTGGTATCCGCTGCCTGACTCGCCGTTTCCTGTGCCTGATAAATCTGGGTACGGTTAACGATCAGGGACAGCAGTGTACCGGCCCCCCACAGAACAATCAGGGAAAGCAGAATTAACCGCAGCATCTTCAGCCAGTCGAAGCCCAGCTTTCTGCCGCTGACGGCATCACAGTCATCAATGACGGCTTTCCAGGTCGGTGTGTCGAGGCGTGTATTTGGTACCGTTCCGGCAACGGCCAGTTCGGGGCTGAACATGACACCACGTAAACGCCAGGCCGCAGATCCCTGCATCAGCCCGCTGAGTAAAACAGCCAGACTGGCTTTCAGCTCCTGCCGCAGTCGGAGGGACAACTGAAGAAGACCAAAGTCAGCCGGATTATTCATTATCTGTGCCATACCTGCTTTTTGCAGGTGTAGCGCCAGTGTAGAAAACCCTTCACCCGCACCTTTCACGGTGCCTTCCGGCCCGAATATGACCCCTGTCGCAGTCGTTTCCGCGTCCTGATGAACACCGGTAGCCTTATCAGTCAGCCACAGCCAGACAGGCGCCTGCCAGCCAAGCTGATGGTCGGCTTTCTGGCGGCAACGCAAGAAGGCATCCCGCTCGCTGTCCGTCGGGAGCGCTGAGGTACTCATCACCTGAATGATGCCATCAATCGGTTGCCCGGATCGCAGGCGTACCAGTTTTGAAAGGAAGATCTCATCCGGGAGTGACTGCGCATCACCGCCATAAATCAGCACGTTGCCGTCGCCTTCCTGCCAGAGGTCATGAGACAGGCCTGGGGCCGCTTTCTGGACGTCGTCCGGATTACCCATCACCAGCAGGATTCGCACCTTACGCTGCCAGCGGCGTCCATAGCGAAAGCGCAGGTGTTCGGACACGGCGTCTTCGCTGAAGACAGGTTCTTCTTCATCATCTTCGCTCGCAATGGTGCCTGTTGCCGGGGCGACCATCTGCGCCTTTTTCTGACCCCAGTGGAAATACAGCCCCGATTTACCTGCGAAGTCGAAGGCCTTCTCAATCAGCCAGCCGAATAAAAGCATCGCGGCAACCAGGATGGCACTGAACGTGAGGATCCGTTGCCCGTCATACGGCCCAAACCCCGTGGCCGAGGCGACATTTTCCGGAAAGGCATAAAAGAGAAATGCCACGATGACCGTCAGAAAAAAGGCGACAGTCACAACGGAGCCGATGAGTGTTTTTACTTTTACCTTAGACATTTTTGGGCGTTCCCTTGCGAACTTCTTCTTTGGTGATGACCGCTACCCAGATGTCGTCTTTGTCAGCGGCGGGTTGTGCGGCGATAACCTGGGGGCCATTCTCGTTACAGACAGCCGAGGCAAGAATTATGGCAAGCCAGGGGGCGGCACGACCGGCATATCCCAGTGCCGGATCAATACTGCGATTGTCTTCTGACAAGCTGAACATTACTCCGTTATCTTCGCAGGCTTTATTCCACGCGCTCCCCCTGGATGTGATTGGTCCGGTATGCCAACCAGCATTTAGTGCTTCAGAACTTTTCCCAGCCCATAATATTGCCCGTTGCAGTGTTTTTCCCAGCGTGTGTTCAAGGCCCTTTTCAGGACGATGAAGGCATACCGCATCTGGATAACCAATAGCCTTACGGTTGCTGAGCACCACAAGAGTAATTGCATCAGCGTCATTTACATTAGGCTGCGCTGGCAATGAAAACGTCACTGCGACAAGAATGCCCGGATGCTCCCATCGGTTATCCAGCCAGGCATCAAACGCAACAAGACCTTTTCCCGCAAGAAGCCTGAAAACTCGCCCTGTTTTTGCAGCGAGTTCATTTTTGAGGTGTTTCTCCACCGGTTCCAGGATATCGTCGTCGCAGTCCAGCATCACACAACAGGGAATATCCTTAGGCAGGGTGTCGGTAATTTTTTGTACATGGGCAACGAGCGTTGACGCGGTGGAAATAATTTCGTTCTCTAAGTCGGTCTGAAAGGCCGTGAGGGCTGCATATCTGACGGCAGCGGTACCTCCACGTGGCGTGGATATCCCGGTTGTCGGTGTGGGATGCATAACCGCATTACTAAGCATCCCTGGTTTATTTCCGGAAATATGTTGAATGCAAGTACCGAGTATCCACGCGCAGCGTTGACCCCGGCGCGTTTCACGTTCAATCAGTTTCTCCCGTTCCACATTCCTGGACTCAGACCCAACCTGCCCTGCTTTATATGCGAACCGTCGAACGGAGAAAAAAAGTCCCCATGTGCAGAAGGGTAATCCCAGCGCGGTAAACCAGAAAATAAAACCTGTTCGCTCCGTCGTCCAGTTCCAGAGCGCTAACGCAATCCCCCCTGACATGACAAATGCCAGGAACAGTAGCCAACGGCGGGTATCGGGTCGCGGCACTTTCGCCGCTTTATCGGGGATAGCATCCAGCCACACGGGCATCCCCCGGCCACCCTAGCTGGTACAAAAGTACCGAACCATGTGCAACCGCCACCCCACCTTTTGCCGTGAAAGGCCACCGGGGTCCCCTTATCAAGGTAATCCGGGTTTCCT
>ENA-OQKF01000440-OQKF01000440.1-human-gut-metagenome-genome-assembly--contig:-NODE-440-length-26762-cov-3.193167_pt1 | contig 26762 bp, 18 predicted proteins | sample MGYA00242617_ERZ504784 | MGnify/ENA primary metagenome ERZ504784 (study PRJEB26092, sample SAMD00036364) | human gut metagenome | host: Homo sapiens | study: EMG produced TPA metagenomics assembly of... | reverse complement strand
AGAGGAAGGTTATGAAGATAGCGATTGATGCGAGAACACTTGGCAGCAGACCAAGTGGAGTGGGCATGTATCTTAACGATTTTTTAAAACAGCTTATAAAGTATGAGGATATGGAATTCGTTCTTATATCAGATGTGGCTGAAAGCGAATATATTAAATCGTTTCAGAATAAAGGGATAAAGGTATATACGCAGGGCAAAAAGGTTTATAAAAGTGCTGGAGTGTATTCATATTTCGCATTTGTAAAGAAACAGCTTGAGCTTATAAAGCCGGATATATTCTGGGAGGTTAATACGATTATACCGGTGAAGCTTAAGGGTGATTACAGGATAATGATAACTATACATGATATGTTTCCAATAGAATATGTTGAATATTTTGGAAGAGTGTATAACATATATTTTAAGCATAATTTAAAAAAGACATTAAAAAATACGGATATGATTCTGTATAATTCAGAGCAGACAAAACGTACAACAGAGAAGTTCTTTCCCGAAGCTAAAGATATAGATAATGTCAATGCATATATAATATCTAATCCAGTCAGGAAAAAATGGATAAGTACAGATGAAAATTATTTCCTGTATATAGGAAATATGGAAAAAAGAAAAGGCGTTGATCTTCTTATAAATGGATATTTAAAATATAAGGAGCTTGGCGGAAAAAAGAAGCTTATTCTTGGTGGAAAGATGCAGGAGGATGATATCAATACTCTTGTACACGATGCAATGGAAAAAGATGAGGACATAACATATCTTGATTATGTTGCACATAATAAAAAGCTTGAGTTGTATGCTGGAATGTCTGCGTTTGTGTTTCCGTCAAAGGCAGAGGGCTTTGGTATGCCAATAATAGAAGTTATGAGATTCAATAAACCAATAATTGCAAGTAATCTTCCTATATTTGATGAGATAACAGATGGAAATATTAATACATTTGATTTATATTGCAGTGCTGATGAACAGATAAAGAATCTTGCACAGATTATGCTAAATTATAATGCAAATGTGGATGAATCAGCTTATGAAGCAGTAGTAAACAGATATTTACCTGAAAGACTTGGTAAAATAGTGTATGATTTTGTAAATAGATATAGAAATAATAACTAAGACGTGGAGGATAAGCATGAAAGTATTAGTTACCGGAGTATCAGGGCAGCTCGGACATGATGTAATGAATGAATTAGCAAAGAGAGGATATACAGGGGTAGGAAGTGATATAGCAGAAAAGTACAGTGGAGCTGACGATGGGACTGCTGTTGTTAACATGGAATATGTCCAGATGGATATTACTGATGAAAAGGCAGTAGAAGATATTATCACAGAAGTTAATCCGGATGTTATAGTACATTGCGCTGCATGGACAGCTGTTGATATGGCAGAAGATGATGATAAGGTAGAAAAGGTGCGTGCAGTTAATGCAGGTGGAACAAGAAATATAGCAAGGGTAGCTAAGAAGCTTGACTGCAAGATGGTATATATAAGTACAGATTATGTGTTTGATGGCCAGGGTGATAAGCCATGGGAGCCTGACTGCAAGGATTATAAGCCGCTTAATGTGTATGGACAGACTAAGCTTGAGGGAGAACTTGCGGTTTCTGAGCTTTTAGATAAGTACTTTATAGTAAGAATAGCATGGGTGTTTGGTGTTAATGGAAAGAACTTCATAAAGACAATGATTAACGTAGGAAAGACACATGATACAGTAAGAGTTGTATGTGACCAGATAGGAACGCCTACATATACCCTTGACTTATCAGTTCTTTTAGTGGATATGATAGAAACAGATAAGTATGGATATTATCATGCTACTAATGAGGGTGGATATATATCATGGTATGATTTTACCCTTGAAATATATAAGCAGGCAGGACTTAATACAAAGGTTGTTCCTGTAACGACAAAAGAGTATGGGTTATCTAAAGCAGCAAGACCTTTTAATTCAAGACTTGATAAGAGCAAGCTTGCAGCAAATGGCTTTACCCCACTTCCTACATGGCAGGATGCAACAAAAAGATATGTTGCATTGCTTATGAAGGAAGAACAGTAATTAGTAGAATGGAGAATGTATGAAAGAAAAAATGTCTGGAGTATGGAACAGATTAACTACTAAAGAAAACCGTAAACTTGCATGGGATGTATTTATAATTTTGTTTATTTCAAAATTATTCTATATATTTATAGGATGTGTTACTAACTCTGCATTTGGTAATAATGTAACCTTTGCCAAGATGTTTCTTGGGGGAGATGCAGACTGGTATATAAAAATAGCTGAGAAGGGTTATAGCCTTGTCGGTAGTATAAAAACAGGGGATGGACAGGCAAACTGGGCGTTTTTCCCTTTGTTTCCAGTGCTTATAAGATGGTTTAAATATATATTCTTTTTCCTTGACTATAAACAGGCAGGTATAATACTTAGTTCTATATTTACTTATATAACAGGACTTTATCTTGTAAAGACAGTAAGACTATATAAACCTGAAAGATTAGGATATATAGCAGTGGTGCTTTTATACATGGGACCATACACCTTTTATCTTCATTGTGTTTATTCTGAAACCTTGTTTATGATGCTTCTTTCAATATTCTTTTATTATCTGAAAAAGGATGTGGATGGTAAAAGAAATTACTGGATACCAGCATTTGCGGCAATGCTTGCAAGCTGTACAAGGATAGTCGGTGTTATATTAGTGTTTCCGCTTGTGCTTGGAATGTATCGAGACTCATATAGTGGAAAAATAAGCCTTAAAAAGGCTGGCAGTTTTATAAAGGATACCTTATGCACACCTGTAAGAATGCTCCAGATATTTATATGTCCTGCGGGAATATTCGTAAATATGCTGCATCTTTACTGGGTATGTGGTGATGCGTGGGCGTTCAGACATGTGCAGACAGCATGGAGAGAGGATGGCGCAGGATACATAGGTAATATGATATGGGATTTCTTCAACAACATATATGCTGAAAGATACTGGATACCACTAGTAGTTATTCTTGCAATAGTTGTATATGTATATATGCTAAGGAATGGATATTATGAAGAGGTTCTATTTGCTATAATAACTCTTATAATCCCACTGACAGGTGGAGTTATGTCTATGTGTCGTTTTATAGTTGGAAGTTATGTAATATTTATAGGTATATATGATTATCTTGCAGATAAGAAGGATATAAAACTCTGTGCAACAGCTTTAGTTGTTATTATGGAAGCGTTTCTTATATGGTTATGGTTTACAGCAGGTGTTAACGCATTTACAGCCTGATACAGCCGGTAAGTATGACAGAAATGAGGATATATATGAAAAATAAAAAGATAATTAATGTAATATGCTATATTATAACAGCGGCGCTTGCTGTGTTTTACCTTGCAACACTTGTGCTTGGATCAAAAAGGCAGGTATCACAGGAGTATGATCTGTATTATGTTGATGGAAAGCTTTCAAAGTGGCCGGGAGAGCATGGACTTGATTATAACTTTGGAGATATTGATATATATGATATATCAAAGCTTGAGGAGTATAAGAAGCTTCTTGAAGAAGAAAAGCTATATGGAGATCCATCAGGAAGAAATGAACAGGACGATACAGATAATAATGAAGCCGATAAAGACAGCGTGGAATCTAACAGAGATTCAGCCTTAGATAAGTATTTCCAGAAGATGCTTGCTGCTGAGAACAGTAATTTATCTGACAATATAGATGATAAGGCTGATAAAGCAGGTGATCCTGACACAGCAGATACTGACAGCAGTGAAAAAAGCACAGCATTAAAGTTAAAGATACCATATAGATATTCCAAGGGCTTTTATTCCCTTCATACTGGAATATATACAACCAATGGAAATGAAGCAGCGTTATATTACAGATTTAATACAAATGTGCCTTCTGATGTAGTGCTTGATGTATATGGTGCAAGCTATAATACGTCAACAAAGGTGTATGCCAACAATGTGTATATAGGAACAGTTGAAGCATATGATAATACAGATGTGTCAGTTATGTATCATAAGAATGAGTATGGTGACAAGATAAGGGAAGATAAGGTTAATGATAATAAGAATATGTTTACTATTCCAGAAGATGCGATTGGAAGCGATGGTCTTGTTAAGATAACATTTGTTCCGGAAGAGACTGTAAGCATATATAATTATATTAACAGCATAGGAAATGATAATTTTAAAAAATATAAAGGTTTTAGAATAACATCTGTGGAAATGCGATATTAGCCGGGTGATTCAGTATGCTTACAGGCAGCGGCTATGTGTATACACGCAGGGCTATGCATAAAATATATAGAAAATATATAGAAATATAAAAAAAGACTTGCAATGAACTGATATGTGTGGTAAACTTCAAAAAGTTTCGTTGGCAGATATGATTCGTTATGTCTGCCTATGATAAATGGGTGGATTCCCGAGTGGCCAAAGGGGACAGACTGTAAATCTGCTGGCACTGCCTTCGAAGGTTCGAATCCTTCTCCGCCCATTCTACATAGCACAGACTTGCTGGCAGTAAAGCTTAACTTAGGCTGCGCCAAGTACTTGTTATGTATTAAAATATACCAAAGAGCCGGTGTGGCGGAACTGGCAGACGCACAGGACTTAAAATCCTGCGGGACTTATACTCCCATACGGGTTCGATTCCCGTTGCCGGCATTAAGTTAATATACAGCATGTAGAAGAAAATAATATTTCATACCACAGGCTGTATAAGTGATTAAAGACAGACCTCTAAGTAGATTAATACAGAGGTCTTTTTTTTTTAATATCTGTGATATATAAGTATGATATGGCAGAAAATATAAAATATCTTTTGCTGCTTACATTATACCTGCGTGATAAACTATGGTTGATACAATATATATATTAGTGTACAATTATCAGTATTGTTTATAGGGGGAAGTATATGATTGAACTTGACGGAATGCTGTCTGTTATTATGCCGGCATACAACGAAGAAAAACTTATATATTCAAGTATAATGAAAACTTTGGATATAGTTTCCTCGTTTGTAAAAGATATAGAGATAGTTGCAGTTAATGATGGAAGTAAGGATAACACAAAGTCCGAGATTATAAGGGCACAGAAAGAGGATAAGAGAGTAAGACTGGTGACCTCTGATAAAAACAGGGGAAAGGGTAATGCAATAATAGCAGGAGTATCGCAGGCAAACGGAAAATATATAGCATTCGTAGATGCGGATTTGGAGCTTAACCCATCACAGCTTGAAGGATATCTTAACAAGATGCTTACCGACAATGTGGATGTGGTTATAGGCTGCAAGTTCCATAAGGATTCAAAGCTTAAATATCCATTTAAAAGAAAAGTCATAAGCATGTGCTATTATATAATGCTTCTTTTACTGTTTCATCTGAATGTCAAGGATACACAGACGGGACTTAAGGTGTTTAAGGCAGAGGCTATAAAACCGGTAGGGCATCTTATAAGGACATCCGGCTTTGCATATGACATAGAGCTTCTTGTTGCAGTTCACAGAAGAGGCTTTAAGATAGCACAGATGCCGGTAGAAGTAGTTTTCGTAAGAGAAAAAGACTCAAACAGGATTGGAATAAAAGATTGTATAAGAGCTTTTAACGATACCTGGGCAATATTCTACCGCGTCTACTTTAAACATTACTATGACGATGCCAGGGTCAGAAAGTGAAAAGCCGTTCGTGCTCGCACGAAAAGGCTTTTAACCTTCAGACCCGCCCAAACATGAGAAGGGAGCGATTTGCAAGGCAAATCAGCGGAGTTCGAATGTTTGTAGAATTGAGGGAGCAGCGAAGCTGCGGAGCAATTCGAAGGCATCGTCAAAAAAAGTAAAACAGCCAGGGTCAGAAAGTGAAAAGCCGTTCGTGCTTGCACGGAAAGGCTTTTAACCTTCAGACCCGCCCAAACATGAGAAGGGAGCGAGGTTATGTATGATTATTTAATAGTTGGTGCCGGTCTGTACGGCGCAGTATTTGCAAGACAGGCAGCAGATGCCGGAAAAAAAGTACTTGTAGTAGATAAAAGAGATCACATAGCAGGTAACGTATATACAGAAAAGATAGAGGGAATAAATGTACATAGGTATGGAGCCCATATATTCCACACTAATAATAAAAGGGTATGGGAATATCTTAACAGATTCACAGAATTCAACAGATTCACGAATTCACCTGTGGCTAATTATAATGGTGAGCTATATTCACTTCCATTTAACATGTATACATTTAATAAAATGTGGGATGTTGTTACACCAGATGAAGCACGTAAGATGATAGAAAAACAGAAACAGGCAGCAGGCATAAGTAATCCGCACAATCTTGAAGAACAGGCAATAAGCCTTGTTGGAACAGATATATATGAGAAGCTTATAAAGGGCTATACAATGAAGCAGTGGGGAAGACCTTGCACAGAGCTCCCTGCATTTATTATAAAAAGACTTCCAGTTAGATTTACATTTGATAATAATTATTTTAATGCACTTTATCAGGGTATTCCAATAGGTGGATATACAAGAATGGTTGAAAATATGCTTGATGGAATAGAGGTAAGACTGTCCACAGATTATCTTAAAGAAAAAGAAGAGCTGGATAAGCTTGCATCAAATGTTGTGTATACAGGACCGATAGATGAATATTTTGGCTATAAGCTTGGGACACTTGAGTACAGAAGTGTACGTTTTGAAACAGAAGTGCTGGATATGCCTAACTACCAGGGCAATGCAGCGGTTAATTATACTGATGAAAAGAGTCCTTATACAAGAATAATAGAACACAAATGGTTTGAGTTCGGTAAGGATGAGAATGGCAATGAGCTGCCTAAAACAGTTATAAGCAGGGAGTACAGTTCGGAATGGAAGCCTGGGGATGACCCTTATTATCCTGTCAATGATGAGAAGAACAGTCTGCTTTATGCTGAATATAAGAAGCTTGCAGAAGAACTGGATGGAGTTATATTTGGCGGAAGACTTGGCGAATATAAGTATTATGATATGGATGCTGTTGTGGCAGCGGCACTTGATAAGGCAGAAGAACGTCTGTAAAAGAATAGTAAGACAGAATATATGTTGACAATTGTTTTGTATGTATTTATGAATAATTATTATATCTTTACATAAACTATAATCCTAGATTATAAATGCAGCTATGTATAAAAGCATATGCAGCAGATTGGAGAAGGTTTATGACAGCAAATAAAGGAATTAATTGGAAAAGGCTGATATTGGCGTTGGTTGTGAGTCTGGGAGCAGGTGTTATATCCTGGCTTCTTACTGGGAATTCAATGGAGATGTATAAAAATCTTCATAAGCCCATACTCTCGCCACCAGGTCAGCTTTTTCCTGTTGTATGGACAATACTTTATGTGCTTATGGGAATAGCATCATATATAGTATGTGAAACAAGTGATGCTGACAGGGTAGAAGCTCTTGTATTATATGGAGTACAGCTTTTTGTGAATATAGGCTGGTCTGTAATATTTTTTAAGTTTAAAGCATTATGGCTGGCTTTTATATGGCTGATGCTTTTGTGGGTGCTTATAATATTTACAATATGGCGTTTCTTTCATGTTAACAGGGCCGCAGCATGGCTTATGGTTCCATATCTGTTATGGGTCACATTTGCCGCATATCTTAATGTTACAATTGCAATAATTAATTAAACACTGATTGAAAAGTGTAAGTGCATGTGCTAAAATATGTTAATTGTAGACTAGAGGTGTATATGGTGAATATCATGTGTAGAATATCTTTTGACCCTGGAATCGCTATAATATGATATAAGGCTGTGGATGATGCTTGATAGACATTATATACAGAATACGAAAAAGAGGAATGAAAAGTGAATAAAGCAAAAGAACTATTAAACAAACTAAAAGAATTCGTTTCACTTCATAAGGTTGTCTGTCTGTCAGCAGCAGGGGCGGTATGTGCAGTGGCAGTTACAGGTATCGTCGTTGCAGTAGTGCTTGGAAATCACTCAAAGGCTGATACAGTGGCTGGTGTAGAAACGGCACAGGAAGAAACTATGCAGACTATAGTTATGGCTACAGTTGAAGAAGTTACAGAGGAAACTACAGCACAGACTGAGGCGGAAGAGGAAACAGAAACAGATGTGATAGAAACAGATTCATCACTTGAGTTTGAATATGATGGTAAGAAAATAGTCATAAGTGCAGATAAGCCGGTTGAGCTTATACCAGAAGAGGACCTTGCAGATAAGATTAAAGAAGATGACTCGACAACTGAAATAGGCGGCGATGTAGAAGTTGACGAACCTGATTCAGGTAACAGTAAAGTGAACGATACAGCAAAGGATTATGATATTATAGTTGATAATCCTGATAAAACAGTTACAGCAGGCGAGGAATATGCACCACTTGCTGGCGTAAGGATTGATGAGCTTTATAATTCATCAGCACCTATTGGATTTACTATAACAGATGAAGCTGGAAATGTGGTTGCTTCAATGACAGGTGATGAGGTTAAGAATTATGATGGTAATCCTGAGGATATAAAGGTTACACTTGAGAATGCAGGAAACTACAAGGTTCATTATGAATATACAGCACCAGGCATGACAGTAACAGAAACAGTTAACGGAATTGATGTGTCACACTGGCAGAACGATGCTGGCGGAATTGACTGGGGTGCTGTTGCAGATGCTGGTTATAAGTTTGCCATGATTAAGGTAGCAGGAAGATCTATAGGTGATGATGGTAATCTGTATGAGGACAATTATTTCAGATACAATATAGAGCAGGCAACAGCTAATGGCATCAAGGTAGGAGTATACTTCTTCTCACAGGCATTAAGTGTCCAGGAGGCATATGAAGAGGCATCATATACTCTTAATCTTATAAAGGACTATAACATAACATATCCTGTAGCCTTCGACTGGGAGACATCAAGCGGCTACAGAACATGTGACAGACTTAACAAAGATGAGCTTACAAGCATATGTGAAGCGTTCTGCGATACAGTAAAGAGCCATGGATACCAGCCTATGATATATATGAGTAAGAATGACTGGGTAAATAAGGTTCACACAAACAAACTTACATCAAAGTATAATGTATGGCTTGCATGGTATTTCTATAAGTATTATAACAGTCCAAGTAACAGATTGTATGAAGATGGTGATGAAGTTCCGGATCTTGACTTTGGATATAATATATGGCAGTACACAAGTACAGCAAATATCCCAGGAATTAATGGTGCATGTGATATGAATGTTGCATTTGCTACAACATATAAGTCGGGTGACACTAAAACGAAGGATATAACAATCAGGGTTGAAAAGAAAAAAGGAGAGCCTGAAACTACTGCACCAGACAAGGGCAATACAACAGAAACAACAACCGGTACAACGACAGGTACTACATCAGGAACAACCGGTGCAGCAGAAACGTCAGGAACAACAGCTGCTAACAATGCAGAAACAGCAGCTCCTGTACAGTAAACTGCTAAACAGGTTTCTGTGGTAACATAAAATATAAGTAATTAATAATAAAAGCTGATTCTTAAAAACGATGGTTAAAGATTCAGCTTTTATTTTATGTTTGTTAGAAGGTTTCGCAGGAAATTCAAAAAGAGTTAACATATTGTTAACAATTAATAAGCCTGACAATGATATAATCAGCTGTAATGCTTTGTAATGAATATAAAACTAACAAATAAAGGAAACGAGGCGTGGTATGAAAAAGTTATGGCCACACATTAGATGCGTAATATTTATATGTGTGCTTGCGGCAGTTATATGTGTATGTGACTATCTGTTTGCAGAAAGTGGATATATAAGGTTCATATTTAACCAGGTTAAAGCTGAAAATGCAGGAACGGATAAAGGATATGATACAATAATTCTTGGAGCATCCCATACAAGATGCAGTATAGATACAAGCAGTATAGACGAAAAGCTGGGAGTGAATTCATTTAATATGGGTATTCCTGGTGAAACGGTTGATGATATGTATTATGTTTTAAAGTCTGTATGCAAGGATAATGACGTTAAAAAAATAGTTATAGATGTTGACTATTATTACTGGATGAATGGACAATCACAGAATCATTTTTCAAGGTCGTTTATATATCAGCAGATAAAGGATCCGCAGATTAAAGCAGAATATTTGTGGAAGAACAAGTCTTATCTGGATATAAGAAATGTATTTTCAAGAAGGCTTACATGGAAATGCACTTTGAATAAGGCAAAGACCAATATTGAGTTAAAGAAAACGGAAGAATATAAAAACTATGATATGTCAGCAGGACTTGATAAGGATGGATATTTTGCTACAGCAGGTGGACCTTATATGGGAAAGGGCTTCTGCTATAGATACAGGATAAATGAAGTTCCGGGAAATCCTGAATATACACAGACAATGAAAAGAAATGCCAACAAGGAGCTTGATAAGACTGTTATAGCACAGTTTGAGCAGCTGGTTGAGTATTGCAGGGAAAACAACATACAGATAGTATGTGTAGAATCGCCTATAACACCAGATGCATTCAGGGATGCAGAGGTTGATAAGGCGGTTACGAAACTTAAAGCGCTCTTTGACAGCTATGGAATAGCCTATTATGATTTTAATAAGGCACTTATGTCAGCACTTCCAAGAGATGATTCAGCATATGTGGATGCAGAGGGACATATGTATGGAGAGCTTGCAGAAAGCTATTCGGAGCTTCTTTCGGAGGTTCTTTACGAGGATGCACAGGGAACGCTGGATGAGAGCAGATATTTTTATGATTCATATGAGAGTATGTATAACTCTATGGTACAGGATTATGAGGAGGCCACAGGACTTGAATGGAAGTCATATTAGATTGGTTTCCTATGATATAAAGAATGGAGAGCAGTATGTCTTTTACAACATTTGAATTCTTTCTGTTTGCGCTTATGGCGCTGGTTGTATATTATATCATCCCCAAAAAGGTGCGATGGGTATGGCTGCTTATATTAAGCTACATGTATTATTTTTCATATCATGTTACAACAGTATGGATGATGATACTGACTACAGCTGTTACATATACAGGTGGAATATTACTTGGAAAGCTTAATAGTGAAAAGCCGGATAAGGATGCAGACAGAGAGACAAAGAAAGCATTTAAGAAGGATATAACTAACAAAAAAAAGAAGGTCGTGTTATGTGTGATCCTTCTTTCGTTCGGAGTGCTTGCAGTATGTAAGTACACTAACTTTATGATAGGTAATATCAACGGGATATTATCTGCATTTGGAAGTTCGGAAAGATTAAGTGTTCTTAAGCTTACACTTCCGCTTGGTATATCGTTTTATACATTCCAGTCAGTAAGTTATGTTGTTGATGTATACAGGGGAAAGCATGAGCCACAGAAGAATTTCTTTAAGTATGCGTTGTTTGTATCGTTTTTCCCTCAGCTTCTTCAGGGACCTATCGGCCGATATGAAAGGCTTGGTGAACAGCTGTATGAGGGACATGCCTACGACCTTAAAAATATACAGTTTGGTTTACAGAGAATACTATGGGGCATGCTTAAGAAGATGGTGCTTGCTGACAGGGTAAATGCAGCAGTAACGCTTATATTTAACAACTACTGGAATTATGGGGGCTGGATTAACGTTTTTGGTGTGATTCTTTACAGTATCCAGCTGTATGCAGATTTCTCAGGTGGTATTGATATTACAATTGGTATTGCACAGATGTTTGGCATCACCATGGATGAGAATTTCAGACAGCCATATTTTTCGCGTTCTATAGGTGAATTCTGGAGAAGATGGCATATAACACTTGGTACGTGGATGAAGGATTATATATTCTATCCATTTTCCTTATCAAGATGTATGAATAAGTTCGGCAAATGGTGTAAGAAAACATTTGGAAATAATGTTGGAAAGCTTCTGCCAGTAAGTCTTGCCAATCTGCTTGTGTTTTTTATAGTAGGTATATGGCATGGAGCCGCGTGGAAATATATAATGTATGGCATGTACAATGGTGTTATCATAGCAGCAAGCGGCATGCTTGCACCAGTGTATGCAAGGATACACGAGAGCTTACACATTAATCCTAAAAGCTGGTGGTACCAGGTGTTCTGTATTATAAGAACATTTATACTTGTTAATATAGGTTTTTACTTTGATATGGCGCCGGATCTTCATGCAGCTAATGTCATGCTTTTAGATACAGTGACTAAAGCACATTTGTCACAGATATCCATGGCAACAGTTAAGGCAGTTGGTCTTACAGCACAGGATCTTATCATTATTGCAGCTGGCTGTATAATTATATTTGCTGTAAGTATTCTTAAGGAAAAGAATATTAAAATAAGAGAGGCGGTAGCATCAAGGAACATTGTACTCAGGTGGTTCATATATATAGTATTTATAATGTTTATACTTATATATGGAAGCACAAGTACTACCTCAGATTTTATATATGCTAATTTCTAGCTATGATATCATCTTATCGTCGTATTCATAGATATCAGTTATTAAGCTGTGGCTATGTGGGAAGGTTTTCTGCATGGTCGCGGCTTTTAATATTTCATGGTGGGATTAGTGATATTTGCCGATGGTGTTAGTGATAGTGACAATTATGTAACAAGGTGTTATAATAACGGGATAGTAAGTAAAAAGTAAGTTATGAGTTTTATTATATTAAAATAGGGAGATATGTATGAATAATAAACAGGATAAAGAGCTTGTTCAGCTTATACAGGATGTTGTAGATGGTAAAGTGCAGAAAAAGGAGTTGTGCAATAAGATATATAAAGAAGTATATGCCCTCTCATATCCAGTATATAAGGATGAAGCAAAGAGTACAACACAGGCTAAAAAAGCTCTTATTCAGGTATGCAGTAAGATAAATGGTATAGATCTGACGAAAAATATTCACAAACAGATTGCAGTTATCGTATCAACATATTTTTTTGTAAATGCAGTAGATGAGAATTCAAAGGAATTAAGTGAAAAAACAGATATTAAAGAATATAAGTTCTCAAAAATACGTGAAGATGAAGAGCTCCTTATGTATATGAAGAAAAAGGCAAATGCATTCAGAAGTCCTTCGGTGTTTGATGAGGAGGATGAAAAGTTAAAATCTTTAGATTCTGTACAGATGGCACTTGTAGAGTTATATGCATATGAGATGCAGTCGGTAGATGCTATTGAGAGAATGACAGATGTTGACAGCTCATATATTGGAAGCTGGATAGCACAGATTAAGTTTATACTGTCAGGAGAGGCAGTTGCTTTAGAAAACACAGCTGATGAAGCTAAGGCAGCTGTTGCAAATGATAATATTTCAGATGAGATATATGAAGATGCATATGAAAATTCAGACGATGATAAAGAACAGGATGATGAATCGGATGATGAGTCAGAAGAATACAGCAATGAATATGATGAGCAGGAGGCTGTAAGCTCTGTATACCAGAAGAGGAACAGACATCATGAAAATGCTGTTACCCTATTTATAAGAAGATTGTTCCCAGCACTTTCATTGCCTGCCAGAATGGCAATGTCATGGATTGCAGGATGTATAGTTGTTATTGCTCTTGTTTCTGTATTGTTTGTATCTGTTATAGCTGGAAAGAATAATAAGAAAAAAGTTAATAAAGATTATGATTATCGTGACATGCAGTATTATACAACAAAACAGCCAACAACAAAGCAGACAGGCACAACAGCAGAAAGCACTACTGCGGGACAGACAGAAGAAGAAAATACGACAGAAAACAATACTGCACAGACTGAAAAAAGAGAGAATACACGGGAAGAAACAGAGAGAGAGACTACAGGAAATAACGAAGAATCAAGGGAGCAGCAGGAAGAAAGCTCTGTAGAAGAACAGCCAACAGATGGACCAACAGAGGAACCAACAGAGGAACAAACAGAGCAGCAAACAACAGAGGAACAAACAGAGCAGCAAACAGAGAAAACAACAGAGCAGCAAACAACAGAGGAACAGACTACAGAAGAGAAAACAACTGTAGAAGAAAAGACAACCTCTGATTCAGACGATGATAAACAAGACAGACCAATTTCAAACGAAAATAGTGATAATAATTAATTAGTATATTTTGGGAGGGACATTTATATGAAGTGTGTTATCCTGGCAGGCGGCAGTGGCGATAGTTTATGGCCATTGTCCAGAAAAAATTATCCTAAGCAGTTTATGAATTTTAAAGAAGGACGTTCATTGCTTCAGGAAACGGTTGTGAGAAATATGCCATATTGTGATGAATTTATAATAGTAACTAATGAGGCATATAAAAATATAGTAAATGGACAGATGAAGGCATTCCAGAGTCTAAGGTACAGACTGATTCTTGAGGGAACAGCAAAAGGAACAGCAGCAGCGATTATACTTGGAACTATGTTTGCTAATCCTACGGAATTCGTGCTTATAGTTAATTCAGATAATTTTATAGATGGAGAAGGCTATAAGGATGCCATAATAAGCGCCAAGGATATGGCTAAGTCAGGTGTAATAGCAGTAATTGGTGTGAAACCTGAATACCAGGCAAAGAATCTCGGATATATATTAAGGGATAACTGTGATGTGTGCAGGCTCATACCTCATGTTGATTTTGATAGCTGTTCATCAGAAATATCTGATTGTTACTCTTATGATGAGGGATATCTGTGGAACAGCGGAATGCTTGTATTTCGAGCTGGAGATATGATAAATATCGTAAGAAAAGAGCAGCCTGAGCTTTATGGAGCATGCAGAACAGCCAAAAGAAAGGTTCCAGCAATAAGAAGGGCAATCCGTTTTTCAGAGAATATTATGAAGGATATTCCTGGTGGAAGCATAGAATCACTGGTGCTTAAGGATTGTGATAAGCTTAAGGTTGTTGAAGCTGATATAACATGGAAAGATATAGACAACGTATGTGATATAGAACAACAGCATACAGAGGGTAAGCTTGATTATATAATTAAGAATGACTGCAGTAACGTATCAGTTATTAACAACGCACAAAGAAAGCTTGTAGTAGCTAATGACCTTAGAGATATGGTTGTTGTTAATACAGAGGATGCAGTGTATATATCATCCCAGAAGTCTGCTGATAATATAAAAGAAATAGTAAAAGATAATATGAATCAGTATGAGACATATTTTGATTATAACAGAATATCATACAGGGAATGGGGTATTCATGAGCTTCTTAACTATTCAAAGGGCTATAAGGTCAAGAAGGTAACGGTATTTCCAGGTATGATGATGAATCTGCACCAGCATGAGTTAAGAGCAGAATACTGGTCTGTAGTTGAAGGAACTGCGACTATAACGCTGGGAACTGAAACAAAGGATTATCATAAATATGAGAGTGTCTTTGTGCCAGTAGGAACTAAACACAGGGTAGCTAACAAAACAGATAAGAATGTAGTTATCATAGAGGTAGGAATAGGTGATTCCATACTCGAAAATGATCTTGTAAAGATATATGGATATGAAACAGGTAATAATGAGGGTAACTACGTAAGGTCAGATAGCAGTCCTATAGTAAAGTTAGATCCAGCCTTCAAGGATAACCTGTGGGGTGGAACAAAGATAAGAGATGTCTTTGGAAAGAAATGTGACTATGATGTTATAGGCGAGAGCTGGGAGCTTTCTGCACATCCAGATGGTCAGAGCCGTATAGCAGATGGTTATTATAAGGGCATGCTTTTTAATGATTATCTGACTATTATAGGAAAAGAGGCTCTTGGATGGAAATGCCAGGCGCAGGACAGATTTCCTGTTCTTATCAAGTTTATAGATGCAAAGCAGGCACTTTCTATACAGATTCATCCAGATGATGAATATGCGCTTGAGAATGAAAATGAATATGGAAAGAATGAGATGTGGTATGTGCTTGATGCCGAACCAGGTGCATATCTGTATTGTGGACTGTCAAGGGATTCATCAAGGGAAGAGATAGAAGAACGTATAAAAAACAACACAATAACAGAAATTCTTAACAGGATTGATGTCAAAAAGGGCGATGTTGTTATGGTTAAGGCTGGAACAATACATGCCATAGGTGCTGGTATATTCATATGTGAAATACAGCAGAATTCTAACTGCACATATAGAATGTATGATTATGACAGAAGAGATAAGTTTGGTAATCCACGTGAGCTTCATGTTGCCAAGTCACTTGATGTTGTGAATCCTGTTAAGTATGTAAGAGATAACAAATGCAATGTAATGCTTACACATAATGAACATTATATGGCAAAAAGACTTGTACAATGTAAGTACTTTGAGGTAATTAAATACGAGGTTGAGGACGAGGCGAAAATACCAGTTGATGAGGCATCCTTTGTATCAGTTATAGTAGTTGAGGGAGAAGGAACTATTATGACAGATGATTATGATAAGGAGATGAAGTTTAAGGCTGGTGAGAGCTTCTTTATAAGTGCAGGCAAGAGAAATATCATAGTAAATGGTAAGTCTACCTGTATAGTAACACACGTATAAACATGAATGGAGATATATATGAATAACAGTTCTGATAATAAAGGAAAAAAGATACTGGGTTATCTGTTTCCGGGATTGATAACACTACTTGTTATGTTAATAGTTCTTGTGGCTAAGGGTATATGGCCCTTTGGAAGCAGCAGAATAGACCGTTTTGATAATATGCAGCAGGTTGCACCTTTGTATGCACATCTGTGGGATGCCATGCATGGTGATGCCAGTATATGGTTTGACTGGTATACAGGACTTGGAACGAATGTGTCTATGAGTATGTCAGCATTCTCTATGATAAGCCCATTCAATCTGTTTTTATATCTTTGTCCAAGAGATTATATACTTGAATTTATATCAGTGCTTACTGTTATAAAAACATTTGTCATGTCAGTTACAATGTATGCTTTTATTAATAAAAGATATAACTCACTGTCATATAACATAAAGGCGTTGTTTGCAGTAGCATATGCTTTCTGCGGATATGTTTTGCTGTATGCATCATGCTTCACACCATGGATGGATATAGTTGCACTGTTTCCACTTCTTATGATGGCACTTGATATTATGGAAAAGACAGGAAAGAAGCTTTTTTATATCATCATGGTAGCAGTTATGTTCATAATCAATTATTATCTTGCTGCTATGTCACTTGTATATATTCTTCTCGTTGGCGGTATGTATCTTATATTCATGTGTGATAAGAAGGAAAGATGCAAGAAGGCGTGGAATGTAGGCATTGGTACATTCACAGGAATTGCTCTTTCAGCATTTATGCTTATACCAGTATTTGCACAGCTTTCACAGTCACAAAGAACTGGTAATACAGAGTCGCTTGTAAGCCAGTATTTTTCATGGATATCTAATCCTACCTTCAGAAGCTTCAGCCTCGGTGAGTTTGAGAGAATAATGATGTTTTATGGCATGGGATTATTCTTCGTGATAATATTTACAGGAATCCACAGAAGCATGAAAGCAGTGGGATATAAGAATGATGAAGCTGCAAGAAGATTTAACTGGTATGCCATATCGCTTATAGCTATCGTTATGGTACAGGCAATAGCGGAAGGTACTAACATTATGTGGCATTTCGGCTCATATAATGGTTATACATTAAGAAATGGTTATATTATAGCATTTACACTTATATGTCTTTCCTGTGCATATGCAGATAAGGTGCTGGTAAATGACTGTATTAAGAAAAAGAAGGCTGTTATACAGGCAGTGGTAACTGTTATTATATGTGCAGTTATGGCAGTGATATATGATAAACTTCCAGTGAATTCATATGTAGCAGCATTTGTATTCTTTATTGCGGTATTTGCAGTTATGCTTGTAATACACATTATAGGTGTAACAGTTATGAAGAATGGTTATAAGGTAAGTATTGTCATAAGTCTTGTGACAGTTGAAGTGTTCATAGGAGCATTTGCCATGACAGGACCACCTAAGTTTTACACATATGCGCCATATCAGTATGGTGACTATGTGCAGCTTGCAGTTAATGCAACGAATAATCTTGGTATAAGCTCATCACCTGTAGACAGAGTGACGAATCCTGATTTAAGTATGAATGCGAACTATCCGCTTGTTATGAAGAGAGGTTCACTTTCAAGCTTTACAGCAGCACTTCAGAAGAATACACAAAAAGAAACTGTAAGATGGGGACATTCAAAGTATTTTCTCTGGGCACTTGATTCAGGCGGAACAGTATTTTCAGATGCACTTATACACGTAACAGAAGCGGTTAATATTAATAAGTTAGACAGTTCATTGTATACATTGGAGAAGGAAGGAACAGAAGATAACGAATATGACCTGTACAAGGCTAATTATCAGCTTCCTTTTGCGATGGTTACAAGCAGCAGGTTAGCATCAATAGATTTTAGCAAAGATTTTACAAAGCTCTCAGAAGTGAGCCAGCGAAACAGCACAGAATCCGGATATAACTGGAACACAACAGCCAGGGACTGGATATATCTTCATAATCTTATGTACAGTGCCTTAAGTGGTGATTCAGATAAGCTTGTAACAGAGTATGGAAAGCTTTCAGGTACAGGAACATACGAGGTAAGTGCAGCACAGACAGCAGATATAAATAAAGCCTCTGATAATACAACACCAGATAAGTCAACACAGACAACGCATGTTGTACAGACCTATAAGGATAAGATAAGTGAAAAAGCAGCAGTGTATATGAATGTTGCAGATTGTAATATAGGAACATCGGATGCTAATGTTTCTAATCTGTTCAGAAGCCTTACAATAAAAGTTAATGGAAAGCAGATAGATATACCGACTATAGGTAATGTAAGTAATAAGTATTATGCAACTGATTATAATAATGGACTTATATATATTGGCACTTTTGAAAATGAGGATGTTACCGTTGAACTTGATTATGCAAGACCACTTGATAATAATGGTGAGGTGTCAGTTGGAAACTACATATTTACTATGGGTGGTATTGACCTTGATAAACTTGATTCTTTATGTAAGAAGTATGAGAATAGGCAGAGTGAGGTTACATACACAAACAATTCGGTTACTGTAAAGGTTAATGGAAGCAGCACAGATGATTATGTTATGGTTCCTATAATAAAGAGTGATAACTGGACAGTGACAGTGAATGGTGAAAAACGTGAAACTAAAGATATTGCAGGAATGTTTACAGGAGTTTCTGTTAATAGTGGCGAAAATGAGATAGTATTTACATTTAAGCCGGCTGCTAAGGATAAAGGATTGCTCATATCTGTTCTTGTACTTATAGCTATGATTGCCATTATGGTTGTTGATCATTATAAGAATATAAGAATACCGGGATGGATGCAGGCATGTGCAAGTGGTGTGTATATGGCTATTATAGTAGTACTTGCAGTGCTTATGTTTGTAATACCTCTTGTTGCAAGTATAATAGTTAATATAAGATACGTATTGGGGATATAAATGTTTTCAGTATTTATAGAGCACTATAAGAATAATGAAAAGCTCAGACTTTTTACTAAAATAATAGTTGTGTGGTTGTTATCACGCCTTGTAATGTGGGCTATGGTTCCAGTCATGAATCTTGTGGCAGATACACCACATAACCTGTTGTATTATATGAATCCATGGGATGCAGAATGGTATAAGGAGCTGGCGGAGGAAGGATATAAGCTTCCAAGGTCTTCAGGCATGGCTAACTGGGCTTTTTTTCCGCTGTATCCTATGGTGTGTGCCCTGATTAGGATTATTACAGGTGGATATATAAACACATATGCTATTGGCATGCTGGTGTCTAACATATGCATAATAATTGCAGTATATTATGCTGTTAGATTCGCATGGCTGGAGCTTGATACAGATAAGTATGACAGAGTGGATATAGAAAATATAATCATATTTCTGATGTTTGCAGGACCATGTGCAGTATATTATGGTTCAATGTATACAGAAAGCCTGTTTACTATGTGTGTTGTGCTGTGTTTCTATAACACAAAGAAAAAAAACTATATGATGGCAGGAGTGTCTGCAGCATTTGCAAGTGCAACCAGAATAGTAGGCTGTACATTGATAGTTGTGTTACTTACAGATATGTATGTTTCTATGTATAAGCAGCATAGAGATGAGGAAAGAAGGATTGTGGCAGCTATAAAAGCATTTATAAAAGATGTTATATCTGATGCAGGAAAGCTGTTGGCACTTGCTATATGTCCTTTGGGAATATTTGTTTATATGACATTTTTAAGAGGCTTTTGTGGAGATGCATGGGCTTTTTATCATGTGCAGAAGGCGTGGAGGACGCAGAAGCTGTTTCCTGTTATCGGAGTACTTTTTAAATCATGTACTGGCAGGCTTGGAGAGATGTCAGATGTTAAGCAGATAAACGGAATTATACTTGGCTGGCTGTGTGTTTTTACATTGTTGTTGTATGTGATCATGCTGGTAAGGAAACATTATGCCTGTGGTATATTTGGCATAATTGCACTTATGATACCGCTTACTTCAAGTGTCATGAGTACATTAAGATTCATAGTCGGTTCATTTGTTGTATATATAGGGATTACAGAAGCCCTGCTTTTAACAGGCAGAAATACAAGGCGTGTTATTATGGTACTTCTTGCAGCTGCAGAGGTTATATGTATATCGGCATGGTATTTCTGGGATGGACTGCTTATGTAACGTTAAAGCTGAATAGTGATGTACAAAAACACGCATTGTGTATACTTTGTGAAAATACTTGCGAACTTTACATAAAGGTATTATAATTAACACGCTTTTTAGAATTACTATTATTGTATAAAGTAATCATGTATAAGATGAATGTGACTGCACATTACTTTGCAGATGAATAAGCTACAGAATGTTATAGATATCAGAAGGAGAAAAATATGTTATCAGTAGTTGTACCTACATTTAATGAGGGAAAGAATATTAGAAATCTGGTGACACAGATAAATGATGCACTTAAGGGGATAGATTACGAAATACTGTTTGTAGATGATAGTAAAGATAATACACCAGAGGTTATTATGGAGGTTGCCAAAGACTTCCCACAGGTAAGGATGGAACATAGAACAGGAGAAACTGGTCTTGCGACAGCTGTTCTTCGCGGCTTTGAGCTTGCAAAGGGTGATTATATGGCTTGTATGGATGCTGATCTGCAGCATCCACCAGTTGTACTTAAATATATGTATAAGGCTATGGAAAGTGGAGCAGATTTCTGTATACCAAGCCGTCTTATACCAGGTGGAGATGATGGTGGACTTAACTGGTACAGAAAGTTCGTATCTGGAACAGCTCGAAAGATAGGACAGTGGATGCTTCCTTGTTTAAGACAGATATCTGACCCTACAAGCGGTCTTTTTATGTTCAGGCGTGAAGTTATAGCGCATGCAGATCTTCAGCCTATAGGCTGGAAGATTATGGTTGAAGTTCTTGCTATGGGTTCATATAAGAAGGTTGTAGAGATACCTTATAAGTTCCAGCAAAGAACAGAGGGCGAATCAAAGCTTTCAGGCAAGGTTACGTTAGAATACCTTAAGCAGCTTAAGGATCTTAGAAAGAGATACAACAAGGCTAACAAGTATGAAGTTGAAATCTGGTCAACAGAGAGGATGATGGCAGAATAATGGGAAAGTATTTTGGCACTGATGGATTCCGTGGAGAAGCTAATGTTACACTTACAGTAGATCATGCATGTAAGGTGGGAAGATTCATTGGATGGTTTTATGGTAAGGAAAAGGAAGATGGAAAAGCTAAGATTGTTATTGGTAAGGATACAAGAAGAAGCAGTTATATGTTTGAGTATTCTCTTGTTGCAGGACTTACAGCATCAGGAGCAGACGTTTATCTTCTGCATGTAACAACAACACCAAGTGTTGCCTATGTAACAAGAACAGAGGATTTTGATTGCGGTATTATGATATCAGCAAGCCACAATCCTTTCTATGACAATGGTATTAAACTCATCAACAGCAAAGGCGAAAAGATGAGAGAAGATGTTATAGGTGAAATAGAAAAGTATCTTGATGGTGAGATGGGAGATATCCCATATGCCACAAAGGAACAGATAGGCTGTACGGTAGATCATACAGCGGGACGTAACAGATATATGGGATATCTTATGAGTCTTGCCATATATTCCTTTAAGGGAATGCGTATAGGTCTTGATGCATCTAACGGAAGTGCATGGACACTGGCTAAAGCTGTGTTTGATGCACTTGGAGCCAAAACTTATGTTATCAATGCAAGCCCTGATGGAACCAACATCAACGCTAACTGTGGTTCTACACATATAGAAGGCTTATGTGATCTTGTAAAGAGAGAGCATCTTGATGCAGGTTTTGCATTTGACGGGGATGCTGACAGATGCCTTTGTGTAGATGAGAATGGAGATGTTATAACAGGAGACCATATCCTTTATATATATGGATGTTATATGAAGGAGAGAGGAAAGCTTATAGATAATACTGTTGTAACAACAGTTATGTCGAACTTTGGTCTTTATAAGGCTTTCGATGCTGCAGGTATTGATTATGAAAAGACTCAGGTTGGAGATAAGTATGTATATGAGTGTATGTCACAGAATGGATACCGTCTTGGTGGTGAACAGTCTGGACATATCATATTCAGCAAGTATGCAACAACAGGTGATGGTATCATAACAGCACTTAAGAGGATGGAGGTTATGATAGCAAAGAAAAAGTCATTAGCACAGCTTGCAGCACCACTTCACATATATCCACAGGTGCTTAAGAATGTACGTGTATATGATAAGCCTACAGCACAGAACGATGAGGATGTTAAGGCAGCAGTAGAAAGAGTGGCAGATACACTTGGTGAGAATGGACGTATACTTGTAAGAGAGAGTGGTACGGAGCCTGTCATAAGAGTTATGGTTGAGGCCGGAACCCATGATGAGTGTGAAAAGTATGTGGATCAGGTTATAGATGTTATTAAGAGTAAAGGATATGTCGCTGACTGATTATTGAAGCTATAAAAATATTAATAAATATAAGCATAAAGGAATCTCCTTGTTAATAAGATATTATTAGTCTTATTAACAAGGGGATTTTTTTATGTCTCGATTATGTGGATATAATACTAAGGATGCAAAGCAATCTGTGGATAAGTATACATCAAAAGAATATATCTGTGCTTTAAAAGGATACATATACATATTACCTGCAATATTGTGCATCATAGTTTTAAGCATCATGACTATGACTGGATGCAGTAAGAATGAGTCAAAAGAGCATGAGGTGATTGATTATACAGTTGTAGAGAATGAAGACCTTCCAGCAGAGTTAAAGAAGCTTATAGATAACAAAAAAACAAATACACTAAGAATGACATACACAACGAAAGATTATACATATGTTGTTGCAGGTTTTGGAACTAAGGAAACATCAGGATATAGCATTAAGGTAAATGATGTCTATAAGAGTGGTAATGCTATATATGCTGATTTTACACTTATGGGACCTGCGGAAAATGAGCCTGTTAATGAAGTGCCAACAACACCATACATAGTACTAAAATATGAAAAAAGGGATGAGACTGTGGTGTTCAGGATGTAGCAGGATATATATTCAGATTTTCTATGATAGATACAACTGCATATAATGCGAATAAGTAAGAATATGGATTAATAAGGAATATAAGGGATAATCCAGGCATAGAATGATGGTAGAATTGTGTGAATCTGCTTTAACAAAGCAGTTCACTGTCAGCAAACATTGATATCAGGAGGTATATGAGTTGGAGCTTAAATATGACAATATTCATGAATATACTATAAAATGCTCTAATACAACGCAGATAACACTGGATGATGATTATAATGTACCAGACAGTAAGACAGATATAGACAGTATAATAAAGGATTTTGGATTGGTTGTGACTGATGGCGTAAGGGTTAATCAGGATAAAGCACAGGTGGAGGGTAATCTGAAATATGCCGTGCTATATATAGGTAAAGGACAGGAGGGAGGCAGACTTATACCGGTAAGACTGGATGGAAGCCTGCATTTTGTGGAGAATGTGAATCTGTCATGTGATGCATCCGATACAGATGTGACATGTAAAGCATACATAGAAGACCTCACAATTAAACCTGTTAACTCAAGAAAGATAAGTGTTAAAGCGATAGTAAGTATCACAGTTACCTGTGAAGAGATAAAAAATGCAAAAGTCGCAGCACAGATATCAGAAGATGAGGGATGTAAGCCGCAGCTTCTTTTCAAGGATTATGAGTATGCACAGATGGATGTCAATATGCGTGATAATCTAAGAATTAAGGAGAGTATGTCATTGCCAAACGGAAAAACAGATATATCAGAGCTTGTATGGGATGATGTTGATGTAAGAAATGTGAGTACGCGGATGACAGAAGATGGGTTAAGCGTAAGCGGAGAACTGAGTGTATTTATAATGTATATTGGAAATGATGCTACGGGCTCTGTTCAATGGTATGAGACAGCAGTTCCATTTAAAGGGATAATAGATGTGAGTGGTGCCGACCCTGACAGCATATGTTATGTAGGCTTTAATATGACGGGGAAAAATATCGATGTAAGACCTGATTATGATGGGAACAACAGGGATATAGCAGTAGAACTTGTACTCGATATGGATATCCGCTCATATAAAGACAATAAAAAGACAGCGTTGTGGGATATATATGTTCCGTTAGGAACCATGAATAAAAAACAGTCAGATGTACATCTTAAGAAGCTTCTTATAAGAAACAATACAAAGTGCAGAGTTTCTGATAACATAAAGCTGGCAGATTATATTAACCTTCTGCAGATAGTGACTGAAACTGCCAGAGTCAAGATAGATGACTATGAATGTGTTCCAGAGGGCATAGAAGTAAGAGGTGCAGTTATGGTAAATGTATGTTACATAACATCTGATGATAATGCACCTATGGGCAGCGTAAATTCTGTTATACCATACACCGGGGTCGTAGCAGTTAAAGAGTATGATAAAGAGAATATAGAATATCAGATAAGGCCATGTATAGAACAGCTTACAGCATCTATGGGAAGTAATGCAAAGATAGAGGTGAAGGCAGTAGTATCACTGGATGCCATATGCTTTGAACCGGTAGATTTTCCTACCATTGATGAGTGTGAGTACATACCAACAGATGAAGAGTATTATGCTTCACTGCCTTCAATGGTAGGATATATATCTGATGGCAGATGCAGCATGTGGGATATAGCAAAGAAATATAATACTACCTGTGATGCAATAAGAAGTGACAATGAGAAGGCTGAAAGATTATCTGACAGTGATGTTGTACCATGCGGTACAAGGCTGCTGCTGATAAAAGAGAGCATGCAGGAGCAGAAATAAACAATAAATATAAGCCAGATAAAATATGTATGCACATAAGTAAATGTGTGGCATATTTTATCTGGCTTTATCAGCTTATTGTATTAAGTTATATTATGCTTCTGTGGAATCTGTTTTTTTGGAAGAGAAGTACTTATCAAACTTATCCATAACAGCATTGTAAGTGTTCTTAGATATATCAGGTAGTTCTTTACCCCATGTTTTAGTAGCTTCCTTGAAGCCTTTTTCTACAGCTTTCTTCATAGCTTTCATCTTTTCTTCGTCATCACCAGCAAGAGCCTGTGCAAAATCAAAGATTCTATCTGATGTCTGTTTAACACCCCAGTAGCCATCCTCGGATATATCTTCCTTTGCTTTGGCAATAGTATCAGCATCTGCTGTGAAGTTACCACTCGCAAGCACCTTCCACATATCATCAGCAGTTCCTATAGTTATTCCCTGCTTCTTAAACATATTAGTGACAAGTGACTGAAGCTGCTGTAAGCGGTTATCAGAGTCAGCTTTAAGCTTTGCTATGAGTTCTGGATTAGCAGCCTTGCTTTTTACAGAAGATGCAGATGTTTTATCAGATACGTTTGAAGCCTCATATGTGGCAGCAACATCTGTATTCTTAGAAGCTGTTGTATTGTCTATGTCTTTAGCAGCAGTCTTTTTACCAGAGACTGCCTCGTAACCTGTGTAATAAGAATTAACTCCGTTTAATCCCATATTATTCCTCCATTCTAACCATCATTAGTGATTGTGAATTAAATTATGTAAATAAGGTAACAGCCATCCATGGCTTTTGTTATATTTAATATATCGGCTGGTCTGGCGGAAAATTAATAGCTGCAAATATTATATATTCTCCTGATTTCTCCTATATTTATTTGGCGATATACCTTTGGTTCTGCGGAATGCATCTCCAAAATAGTTGCTGTCGTTAAAGCCACATTCAAAAGCAATTGTGGTTATTGATTTATTCGTGTTAAGAAGCAGTTCGCAAGCGTGTTTTATGCGGACATTGATAATATACTCCTTGAAACCAAAACCAGTTACACTTTTAAATTTTTTAGAAAGATATGAACGGCTCAGGTTGAATTGCTTTGCCATGTCTTCAAGAACAAGCTTTTCGCTGTAGTGGTTGTATATATAAGTGGCAACCTCCTGCATAATCTGGTTGTCTACATCGATTTCTTTTATAACATTTTCCTCATACTGTTTGCATCTTGCGATGAAGAGTATAAGCTCAGCCAGAGCCACACTTACGAAGCCGGGTGATAGAGGATCCTGACCTTCATTTTCAAATATAAGCTTATCAAGAAGCTTTTCTATATAATCCCTTCTTTTTTCAGGTATAGTTATAACACCAGTCTGCATGACATCGGATACAATATCAGTTCCAACGACGTTACTCAGCCAGTCAGTAACAGATGTTTTAAAACTTATAACGATACGTTCGTTGATACCTTTTCCTGTATAATCAGTTTTATGTATGGTTCCAGCTGGGA
>ENA-OQKF01000433-OQKF01000433.1-human-gut-metagenome-genome-assembly--contig:-NODE-433-length-26921-cov-3.372919_pt1 | contig 26921 bp, 28 predicted proteins | sample MGYA00242617_ERZ504784 | MGnify/ENA primary metagenome ERZ504784 (study PRJEB26092, sample SAMD00036364) | human gut metagenome | host: Homo sapiens | study: EMG produced TPA metagenomics assembly of... | reverse complement strand
TTCCCTTGCGTGCCGTGCCGTGTCCGGTGCCGGCTGCCCCATGGCAGGGTCCACTGCGGGCGCGTTGGGGGGAACACTGCGCGGCACCCAGTCGCGGCTGCGCAGCTCATCCAGCATCGCACCACGAATACGCTGAACTGCGTAAGTCGTAAATGCCGTTCCTTGCAGAGCGTCGTATCGGTCAACTGCATTCAATAACCCGATACCGCCCGCCTGTAGCAGATCGTCAAGTTCCACGCTCGCCGGCAAACGCACCTGGAGGCGCAATGCTTCGTGACGCACCAGTGGGACATAACGCTGCCACAGCGAGTGTTTATCCATTACACCTTCAGCGGTATAGAGTGAATTCACGATAAACAGCCCTGCGTTAGTTGAGTTATCGGCATGATTATCCGATTCTGCAGGGCGTTCAATTGGATGAATAGTGGGTAAAATGGGGGGTTATTTGAGGGTTATGCGAAATATGTTCAAAAAAAGTGACTCTACCAAGAAGCATGGGATCATCTAACAAATTGAATTTGTTAAAAAAACAATAAAGCTACGACTTGTATACGCCGAATGTGTATGAAGGCGGCATAGCCGCCTTCATTGATCCTATGATGCGATGAATTTGTATTTTTCTAACATTCGATTTAATGCAGTGAGATTAATATTTGGTTTGATCCTAAAAACACCCGCGCTCTCGACAACATGTTCAGTATCTAGGAACTCAAGCACATCATGATAATCGGCACGATTCCAAAAGTCATGAATGAAAATGCGCGTATCGTTCACTTTCTTCTGTTTTTTAAGCGTATGTTTGATGGCGTTTAAAGTGCAGGCAACTCGGAATCGACCATCGACGAGAATAAAGTCAAACGCCTGGTCATATTTAAGTATTGCCTCACTGTAATTGCCGAATTTTTCCTTGTGAGAATCATCGATAGGATACCCCCACTCTTTAGTCGGACCGATGTCGACATATTCGACCTTACATAGCTCTCCGGCTTCTTTGTGCAGGGTATCAACCCATAGCTTATCACTCTCTACACCGTAGACGATGATATTATTACGTGTCGCGAATTTTGTTGAACCACCGCTACCAAATTCAAAGTAAGCTTTCGAACCTATAAGCTCTTGTTTGAAAAGAGACATTTCGGGGTTGGTCATTCTTGGCATTGCCGGGATAATTGTTTTTTCAACCGGTGAGATTGCTCTAGACGTTGTGCTTTCGGCACCATTTAAGCTGGCAAGATAATCATCTGCTCGTTCGGTTGACGCGGCGGCAAATACATTATAAGCAGCATCTTTCATTCCATATACCGAGTGAAGAATAAAAGCCAACTTCTCCCTCTCACCATTATTCAATGATGCAAGGCGTGACATATTCGGTATGAAAAGTGCTTTAGCTCCCACCATTTTTGATGGCGTTAATGATGCCAGCTTCTCATTTGAGTGAAGCTGTGTGTATTCAATGTCGGTGAGAGTATGGAAAGCGAAACCACATTTCTGAAGCAGGTCGTTAATGGCACTGAATGACAACTGTTCTTGATGGGTATCGGTGAATGCAATTTTTACTTCAATGGCCAAACAGTCTCGAATAATACATAAGCCATGCTCAAATACAGCGTTAAGATTATATTTGTTATCAAGAGCCAATAGATCCAGTCTATTCAAACCATGAATTTCATCTAGTTTAGAGGTCTGGGAGGAGATCTCCGCCAGAATAGTCTCCCCATGATTTCCGCTAGGTAACGGTTTTAAGTTACTGCTCAAGCTATTATCAAGGCACATATATACAGGCGCTGCATCACCATTACCCAGCGCATGAAGTTTAATGTGCTGAATAAATTTTTTACGCGATGGCAATACGTTATCATCTACTATACCAAGGGTGTCCATAATAATGAAGAAGAAAGCATCCAACTCCGATAGACTGATTATTTTTTTACTCGCTGCAAAAGCACCGCCAAAATCCATCATCATTAGTTTACCGGTTAACTGGAAGGTAAACTCGCGTTCTACTGTTTTACCGGAGGAGACATCAGCATGCTCATGCATCTTTAAAACGATCGCCTGCTTGTCGTCGTGGAAATAAGGTGCGGCGTCGTTGATAAGCGTAAGGGCTTCTGGCTGCTTATACTCACAGTAACGCTGCCAAACAGCACGCATAGCGATAGTGAAGTTTTTCGCAAAACGTACGCCATCACATAGCGGAGACTGTAATAAAATATCGCGCAAATTTTTACGGATAATCGTCAGGCTATTCAGGTCATGCGTAAGGCCAACGGCAATATCAATGTAGTTTTGCCAGTCGGTGGCGACTAACTCTTTTAGGCCCGCATTCACCAAGTGCGAGGCTGAGTGGCGACCCGCGAAGGTCGGGCCTGGCAGGGTAATAACTGGAACGCCCATCGCCCTCGCTTCACAGGTCGTTAAACCACCTGAGTAAGGCCATGGGTCAAGTGCAATATCAACGTCATTATAACTTGAGAGAAGTGCCTGGTGCGAGCCACCGCCTTCGATACGAATACGCTCGCGCGCAATACCATACTCCCCAAGAGTAGTGAAGACATTCTCTTGTAATGACAAATTATCGAAGTTGAAACTTTTCAAGAATAGGTGAGATTCAGGCACGGCGTTGAGCAGCTTCGCCCATTGCTCCAGAAGCGGCTTGTTAATTTTCGATGCATTGTTAAAACAGCCAAAGGTGATATACCCTTTTTTAGTAACGGGATTATCGCTTACCGGTGGTAAATAAAAAGGCGGCTCATAACAAATGTAATCATCCGGCAGACGGATAAGTTTTTCAGTGTACAAATCATCACAGCCTTCCGGTGTTTCGATGTTGTCTGAAAGCAAATAATCCATCGTTTCCAGCCCGGTGGTGCTAATAAGCCCCCCTACCCATTTAATTTGGATAGGTGCAGGTGCCATCTGCATCGTCTGCATACGACTGTTGGAATTATATCCACTCAGGTCGAAAAGAATATCGATTTCATCCTCACGGATAATTTTATCCAACTCTTCAGCCGACACATGTTCAATAACCATCCACTTAGCGCACATGCGTTTGATACGGTGGGTCAGATGGTCTTCTTTGTAATTCGTGCTATAGGCATAGAATTCAATTTGTGACTCCTGAATATGACTAAGCCCGGTCGTGATCATCTGCCCTACAGGATGGGAACGTAAACCATCAGAAATGAGGCCGATGCGAATACGCTTATCAGGACGTTTATCTTTTGCCTTTGCACGTCTTACTTTAGCCGGCTTGAATTTGGTTTGCCAAATCTGGCACAGGTGCTTTATCTCGTCGGCTGTTTTGGACGGATCGTAATGCGCACCAACGATCTGATTGAAGTAAGGCGTTGGATTATCTTTTGTAAGTTTACAACTTCTTTCGTAAGCCTCATTCATCTCCGCAAATTGGCTCAGATCCTGGTTAACCATGCCGAGGTTGTTCCATAAAAGCCAGTTGTTCGGCGTCTCTTGGGTCAATTCCAAATAAATCCGCTGTGCTTTTTCGTATTGTTTTGATTTTTGCAATACCGTGGCATGAAGCGATCGAAGCGGGAAACAGGTTTCTTTATCTAATCTTTGTACCGATTCTGATAGGAATAGTTCAGCCTCGTCCAGACGGTCACTGCGATAAAGCAGATCAGATTTGGCATAAATGGCTTCAACGTAATCAGGCGAAAGCATTAGTGCCTCTTTGACACATTCATCCGCTGCAAAAAACTGGCCAAGGCGTTGATTGGCTTTTGTTGCAATAACCCATAACAACGGGTTGGAGGGATCTTTGGTGAGCAATTCCTGAATTATTTTAAGCGACTTAGCCGGTTCTGTGGCGAGATAGTCAAGAGCCTGATGAATTTTTTTATGATGGTGATTCGACGCATTTTTGTTACGGTTTATAGCGGATTGAGCAAGTGACTTTTTCATATGAACACTTCATGTCAAGTGAATAAGAAGGTTCGTTATTATCGTGCACCGAACCTCATCAGTAAGGCATTCAGTATAAAAAGCACAAAAAAAAATAACGGGTAAAATACCCGTTATTTTTTATCTTATTTAGACTAATTGTGACTGAGCGATTAACGCAGCAGAGACAGTACAGTCTGAGGAACTTGGTTAGCCTGAGACAGTACAGAAGTACCAGCCTGCTGCAGAATCTGCGCGCGGCTCATGTTTGATACTTCTGTCGCGTAATCAGCATCTTCGATACGGCTACGTGCTGCAGTGATGTTATTTACAGTGCTGTTCAGGTTGTTAACGGTAGATTCGAAACGGTTCTGGCTCGCACCCAGGCTTGAACGCAGGGAGTCAACGTCAGAGATCGCTTTGTCGATTTCAGTCAGCAGCTTAGTGTTAACAGTTGCAACGGTCGCAGTGGTACCGGTAGCAGCGGTGTAGGTTGCCAGGATACCAACGCTAGCAGCGCCGGTAGAGCCTTCGGTGATACCAGTCAGGCCAGCGGTACTGAACAGAGTGGTTGAATCGATTTTCTTCAGGGAGATACCGATAGTTTCGTCGTCGTTTGCACCAACCTGGATGTTCTGAGTCTGAGCAGTATACAGTACTTTCACGCCGTTGAAGCTGGTCTGTGCAGAAACACGGTTGATTTCTTTCACGCGGTCAACGATTTCGTTGTTGATAGAAACCAGGTCATCACCGGAGTTAGTCCCGTTGTTTGCCTGTACGGTCAGTTCACGAATACGCTGTAAGTTGGTGTTGATTTCGTTCAGTGCGCCTTCAGTAGTCTGTGCAACAGAGATACCGTCGTTTGCGTTACGTGCTGCCTGAGTCAGACCTTTAACTTGTGCGGTCATTCGGTTGGCAATCGCCTGGCCAGCAGCGTCATCTTTCGCGCTGTTGATACGCAGACCAGAGGACAGACGCTCGATCGCAGTACCCAGCGAAGACTGGGATTTGTTCAGGTTGTTCTGAGTAGTCAGGGACAACAGGTTAGTATTGATAACTGCCATAATTTTAATTCCTTCAAAAATGGGTTTAGGTTTCGGTGCCTAACACTCACGGCGTCTCTCACCGTCATCAAGGTTATCGACGCGTCCCAAAAAGACTTTAGAATCAATTTAGAAAAAAATTCACTTTATTGATTTACAAGCAATTATTTATCAAACCCGCGTCGCAGCGACGCATCTCAAAAGCAAATATCCTTCCGTCTAAGTACCTGTTTAACACTTCTCGTTAATAGCAATAATTAGCTTTTTTATTTACCTAAAGATGTAATCCAGCTATAAGCCCCCGCCTCTGGTGGCTATTCCAGGGATTATTTTTTTGTCTCTGGCGTAAACTTTTCCACCAATGCGCCGATAAAGAGTCCTGATCTACCAACGCATTTAAGGAAAACAGTTATGGCTACTATCACTAACCTCGGGATAGGTTCTGCAGGACTCGGGGATTTGTATAATCAGTTAGATACAGCAGAAAGAACGAAGTTGAAAACCATTACAACCCAGCAGACAACCTACAACGCGCAATTAAGTGCGTACGGTAAGCTGCAGAACGCCATGACAAACTTACAAACTGCGACGGCTGCGCTGGCAAAATCTGCGACCTGGAACTCCACGTCTGTCAGCAGTACGAATACCGCGTTTACGGCGACAACCTCGACCGAGGCTTCTACCGGCACGTTTACGGTCAACGTGAACCAAATGGCCAAAGCGCAGGTCCTGACCAGCGGCTCTATTTCCAGTAATACTGAAAAATTGGGTGAAGTAACGGGTGCTAAACGTACCATTACGATTTCCCAGCCAGGTACGGAAAAGCCGCTGGAAGTTGAGCTCTCTGACGCAGACACATCTCTGAGCGGCATTGCCAGTGCGATTAACAAAGCGAACGGCAACGTCACCGCCAGCGTCATTAAAGCAAAAGATGGCGACTACCGTCTGATGCTGACTTCGAAATCAACGGGTACCGACGGTCAGATGACCATTAATGTCACCGGCGACGATACCTTACAGGCCGCGATCGGTTATGACTCTGCAAGCGCTACGGGTGCACTGACCGTACAGACGAAAGCACAAAATGCCATCATGGTAGTGAATGACATCACCATCGAGCGTCAGAACAACACGATTTCTGATGCGCTGCCGGGCGTGACGTTTACGGTCAAAGCGGAGAGTAAAGCAGACGAAACGCTGGATATTACCCGTGCAACCGATGCAAACCAGAAAGCGATCTCTGACTGGGTAACAGCGTATAACTCGCTGCAGTCAACCATCAACAGCGTCACCAAGTATGTGGCTGTAGACGCGGGCGAAGATCAGTCCGCCAGCAACGGGGCGTTAGTAGGTGACGGGAATGTCCGTGGGATCCAGGCGCAGCTGCGTAGTATGTTGACGGATATTCAAAGCGGCTCCGTACAGATTATGGCGCAATTAGGCATTACTCAGGACCCGGCGAAAGGTAGCGATGGCACCATGGGTAATCTGAAAATTGACAATGATAAACTGAAAAAAGCACTAACAGACAATCCTGCCGGTGTACAGCAATACTTTATCGGTGATGGAAAAACCACCGGACTGGCCACTAAAATGAGCAGCACGCTGGATTCTATGCTGAGCACAAGCGCCGGTAAAACCGGGGTCATCCAGAATGCCAAAGACGGTATCAATAAAACACTCAAGAGTCTGAGCGAGCGCTATGATGATATGGAAGCGTCTATCGATGCAACGATGGCGCGATACAAAAGCCAGTTTACCCAGCTGGACGTACTGATGACGAAAATGACCAATACGGCGAACTATCTGACTCAGCAGTTCACGAAATCATCATAAATTTAGGAGTAGGTATGTATAACACCTCTGGTGCCCAGTCCTATCAAAATATAGGAGTGGAAAGCGCGGTGATGAATGCCAGCCCTCACCAGTTGATTGTCATGCTCTTCGATGGGGCGCACAGCGCCCTAATCCGAGCGCGCTTGTTTCTTGATGCAGGACAGCTTGCAGAGAAAGGCCTGGCGCTTTCAAAAGCAATCAATATCATCGACAACGGATTGAAAGCAGCGCTGAACATGGAGGCGGGGGGGGAACTGTCAATTAATCTGGCGTCTTTATATGAATATATGGTTCGACGGTTATTAGTTGCGAATTTGCACAATGACGTTGAGGCAATTGTTGAGGTTGAAAACCTATTAAGCAATATTGCGGATGCGTGGAAGCAAATTGGCCCCAATGCGTCCTCTATCTCAGGATAATTTTGATGAATATTCCCAGCGCAGCGCTTAGTCACTGGCACGCTTTACATACTCAAAGCATAACGATGCTAAATCTTGCTCATACCGGTAAGTGGGATGAGCTTATTGAGCAAGAGATGCATTACGTTCAACTGGTGGAAAGTATTTCCAGTAATCCCATTACGTCGTACCCTCCTGCTCAAGTAGAGCAAGCGCGTTTCCTGTTAAAAAAGATCCTCGAAAATGAGAATGAACTTAAAGCACTGCTTCAGTCCCGAATGGATGAACTGCGTAATCTCATCGGCCAGACAGGTAAACAGCAATCCATCACGTCTACATATGGAAAGCTGTCAGGAAATATTCTTTATCCAGAAAGTTTGACCCGCGACACACAATTATGATTTCTTCATCCATACTCCAGAAGTCTGCCAAACGGCTTCTGGAGCACGGACGATGAAAAACCCCACCCTGTTACAATGTTTTCACTGGTATTACCCTGCGGGCGGTGAATTGTGGCGAGAGGTCACGGCGTTAGCCCCCAATCTTAACGAAATCGGCATCAATATGATCTGGTTGCCGCCAGCCTGTAAAGGCGCATCCGGCGGGTACTCGGTCGGATACGACACTTACGATCTCTTCGACCTCGGTGAGTTTGACCAGAAAGGCAGCGTCGCCACCAAGTACGGTGACAAAGCTCAGCTGCTGGAGGCCATCGACGCACTCAAAAGTAATGAGATCGCCGTCCTCCTTGACGTGGTGGTTAACCACAAAATGGGCGCAGACGAGAAAGAACCCGTCCGCGTTCAGCGCGTCAACGAACAGGATCGCACGCAGATCGACGATGAGATCATCGAGTGTGAAGCCTGGACACGTTACACCTTCCCTGCCCGTGCCGGGCAATATTCGCAGTTTATCTGGGATTACAAATGCTTCAGCGGCGTCGACCATATTGAAAACCCCGATGAAGACGGCATTTTTAAAATCGTCAACGACTACACCGGTGAAGGCTGGAACGACCAGGTTGATGATGAGATGGGTAATTTTGATTACCTGATGGGCGAAAACATTGATTTTCGCAACCATGCCGTCACCGAGGAGATCAAATACTGGGCCCGCTGGGTCATGGAACAAACTGGCTGTGATGGTTTTCGTCTGGACGCCGTCAAACACATTCCCGCCTGGTTTTATAAGGAGTGGATTGAACACGTTCAGGAAGTTGCAACGCAACCGTTGTTTATCGTGGCGGAATACTGGTCCCACGAAGTGGATAAACTGCAGGCCTATATTGACCAGGTCGATGGCAAGACGATGCTGTTCGATGCCCCCCTGCAGATGAAATTCCACGAAGCATCGCGCCAGGGTCGGGAATACGACATGAGCCAAATCTTTACCGGCACCCTGGTCGAAGCCGATCCGTTCCATGCGGTAACTCTGGTTGCCAACCATGACACTCAACCTTTGCAGGCGCTGGAAGCGCCGGTTGAAGCGTGGTTTAAACCGCTGGCCTATGCCCTGATCCTGCTGCGTGAAAACGGAGTGCCCAGCGTCTTTTATCCGGATTTATTCGGTGCCAGCTATGACGATACGGGCGGTGACGGCGAAACCTACCATATTGATATGCCGGTCATCGAGCAGCTTCACGAGCTAATCCTCGCCCGCCAGCGTTTTGCCCACGGCGTGCAGACGCTGTTCTTCGATCACCCAAACTGTATCGCCTTCAGCCGCAGCGGCACCGAAGACGATCCTGGCTGTGTGGTGGTGATGTCGAATGGCGATGACGGCGAGAAAGTGATTTGTCTGGGTGAAAACTACGGCAATAAAACGTGGCGTGATTTTCTCGGCAATCGCGAAGAAACGGTCACTACCGCAGCGGATGGCGAAGGCACCTTTACCTGCAAAGGTGGAAGCGTCAGCGTGTGGGTGATTGAGGATGCGTTGTAGTTGTAAAAGCATCTGACGTGAATTGAATGCCGGGTCAGGCGAAGCTGCCACCCGGCAACATGCACTACGGAAGTTTACTCTCCAGCGGATTTTTGCTCAGATAATCTGCGCACTCTACCGTCGGGCGATCGACCTTCTGTAGCTCCATACCATCATACTCAAGAACAGAGCCATCGCGCTCCAGCGGATAAATATCCAGCTTGCGGGTGACGTTATAATAACTGTCTGAACGCAGCATGATTTTACCCGGTACAGCGATCACGCGCTGCCACTGACGGCAGTCCAGCGTATCGCCCTCCTCCGTCACCACCAGCGTGGCAATCGCCTCTGGGCTCACCATTTTGCTCTGCGGCCCTTTTGACTGCCAGTACCCTGCCAGATGCGCCGGGACGGGGTGTTTGATCACTTCCTGATAGTTATCCACCTGAACGCACCCGGTCAGTGCCAGCAGCGCGCCAGCAATTGCTATTTTTTTCATCATCTTTCCTGCATTCGAAGAAAAAAATATTGTGGCATTAAAGCGCTGCGGCTGCCAGCGAAGATCGACGGGGCTTAAACCTGCATCCCCATCACTACCTGATAAGCCGACACAAGCTTGTTACGCACCGGAGTCACCATCTGCAGGGAAACCGAGGCTTTTTGCAAATCGGTCATCACATCATTCAGTGCCACGCCCGGCTCGCCGAGGGTGAACTTCTCCGCCTGAGTACGTGCGGCGGTCTGGGTATCGCTGATACGGTCAAGCGCGGCGTGCAGTTGTCCTGCAAAACTGATGCTCGGTTGTTCTGCCACATTCTGATTACGGGCCGTCATCGCCGTTGCCTGCAACTGACTGATCACCCCTTCAATACCCTGTATAGCCATGACTCTCCCCTGAATGGTTTTTTACGGGGTCAAGACTAACAGCTTGTCAATAAGATAATGGCGGTAAATAGCGTGAAAAAACCAGGTTATTTGACGCATAGAAAATCCTGAATCATCAAATAATGGCAGGGCCATCAATATGGAACTTTTGTCGTGTTTGCCGACCCGGGAGTCAGTTTTGTTTCTCTACACGAATAACGTAAACCACCAGGATTTAAGAGGTGCGCAATGAGTGCAACAGCATCGACAGCGCCACAAAATAAATCACTCGAGTGGATGAACCGCCTTCGCGCGAATCCTATAATCCCGTTGATCGTGGCAGGCGCTGCCGCAATTGCGATCCTTGTAGCGATGGTCTTGTGGGCGAAAAGCCCTGATTACCGCACGCTTTACAGTAACCTTTCCGATCAGGATGGCGGTGCCATCGTCACCCAGCTTACCCAGATGAACATCCCTTATCGCTTTGCGGATAACGGCGGTGCGCTGGAGGTACCGGCTGATAAGGTGCACGAACTTCGTCTGCGCCTGGCGCAACAGGGACTGCCAAAAGGCGGTGCGGTAGGTTTTGAACTGCTGGATCAGGAAAAATTCGGTATCAGCCAGTTCAGCGAGCAGGTGAACTACCAGCGTGCGCTGGAAGGTGAGCTGGCCCGTACGATTGAAACATTGGGTCCGGTGAAGAGTGCCCGTGTGCACCTGGCCATGCCTAAGCCCTCCCTGTTTGTCCGCGAGCAGAAATCCCCGTCGGCCTCCGTCACCGTTAACCTCCAGCCTGGCCGTGCAATGGATGAAGGACAAATCAGCGCGGTGACCCATCTGGTCTCCAGCGCCGTTGCCGGTCTCCCGCCGGGTAACGTGACGCTGGTTGATCAAAGTGGTCATCTGCTGACCCAGTCCAATACCGCAGGCCGCGATCTGAATGACGCGCAGCTGAAATATGCCGCGGATGTGGAAAGTCGCGTGCAGCGTCGCATCGAAGCCATCCTTGGCCCGGTCGTGGGTAACAGCAACGTGCATGCGCAGGTTACCGCGCAGATTGACTTCTCTAATAAAGAACAGACCGAAGAGCAATACAGCCCGAATGGCAACCCGGCTCAGGCGGTAATGCGCTCTCGTCAGGTCAATGAAAACGAACAGGTTGGCGGCGCATACCCAGGCGGTGTGCCGGGCGCACTGTCTAACCAGCCAGCACCGGCTAACGCGGCGCCAATCTCAACGCCACCGGCTAATCAGCAGAACGGTCAACAAACGAATCAGCAGACCACCTCAACAGCCAGCACCGCCGGTCCGCGTACCAGCAGTCGTAACGAAACCACCAACTACGAAGTGGACCGTACCATTCGCCACACCAAACTGAACGTGGGCGATGTACAGCGTCTGTCGGTTGCGGTGGTGGTGAACTACAAAACGCTGGCGGATGGCAAGCCGTTGCCGTTGACCGCCGAGCAGATGAAACAGATTGAAGACCTGACCCGTGAAGCGATGGGTTACTCCGAGAAGCGCGGCGACACGCTCAACGTGGTGAACTCACCGTTCAACTCGGTTGAAGAGTCAGGTGGCGAACTGCCGTTCTGGCAACAGCAGGCGTTTATCGATCAGCTGCTGTCCGCAGGTCGCTGGCTGCTGGTTCTGATTGTCGCGTGGCTGCTGTGGCGTAAGGGCATTCGTCCTCAGCTCCAGCGTCGTGCTGAAGCTGAAAAAGCGGCGCGCGAACAGGTCAGTACCCGTCAGGAAGTGGAAGATGCGGTTGAAGTTCGTCTCAGCAAAGACGAACAGATGCAGCAACGCCGTGCTAACCAGCGTATGGGCGCCGAGGTCATGAGCCAGCGCATTCGCGAAATGTCAGATAACGATCCGCGCGTCGTGGCGCTGGTCATCCGCCAGTGGATGGGTAACGAACATGAGTAACACGCTTTCAGGCACCGATAAAAGCGTCATCCTGCTGATGACCATTGGCGAAGACCGTGCGGCCGAGGTGTTCAAACACCTCTCCCAGCGCGAAGTACAGATTCTCAGTGCGGCAATGGCAAACGTACGCCAGATCTCTAACAAACAGCTGACGGAAGTGCTGTCTGAATTTGAGCAGGAAGCCGAACAGTTTGCCGCGCTCAACGTCAACGCCAACGACTATCTGCGCTCCGTGCTGGTCAAGGCGCTGGGCGAAGAGCGTGCTGCCAGCCTGCTGGAAGACATTCTGGAAACGCGCGATACCGCCAGCGGTATCGAGACGCTCAACTTTATGGAGCCGCAGAGTGCCGCCGACCTTATCCGCGACGAGCACCCGCAGATTATCGCCACCATTCTTGTCCACCTGAAACGTGGCCAGGCGGCCGATATTCTGGCGTTGTTCGAAGAGCGCCTGCGTCACGATGTGATGCTGCGTATCGCGACCTTCGGTGGTGTCCAGCCAGCCGCGCTGGCGGAGCTGACCGAAGTGCTAAACAACCTGCTCGATGGCCAGAACCTCAAGCGCAGCAAAATGGGCGGCGTGAGAACGGCGGCAGAGATCATCAACCTGATGAAAACGCAGCAGGAAGAAGCGGTCATTACCGCCGTTCGCGAATTCGACGGCGAGCTGGCACAGAAAATTATCGACGAGATGTTCCTGTTCGAAAACCTGGTCGAAGTGGACGATCGCAGCATCCAGCGCCTGCTCCAGGAAGTGGACTCCGAGTCGCTGCTTATCGCCCTCAAAGGTGCCGAGCAGCCGCTGCGCGAGAAGTTCCTGCGCAACATGTCTCAGCGTGCGGCAGATATCCTGCGCGACGACCTTGCCAACCGTGGCCCGGTTCGTCTGTCCCAGGTGGAAAACGAACAGAAAGCCATCCTGCTTACCGTTCGTCGTCTGGCGGCAACCGGCGCGATGGTGATTGGCCGCGGAGACGACACCCATGTCTAATGAACTGCCGTGGAAGCGCTGGACGCCCGACGATCTGGCGCCTCCCCTGTCAGAGTTCACACCCGCCGTGCTGTCGCCCGAAGAGGGCGACCCGGACATCGAGCAGCCTGAGCTGAGCGAAGAAGAGCAGCGCGCGCAGATGCTGGCCCAGCTGCAGATGCAGGCCCATGAGCAGGGCTACACGGCTGGCCTGAACGAAGGACGCCAGAAAGGCCACGATCAGGGGTATCAGGAAGGTCTGGCCAAAGGGTTAGAACACGGCATTGAACAGGCGCGCCAGCAACAGGCTCCACTTCACGCCCGTATGCAGCAGCTGGTCAGCGAGTTTCAGCACACGCTGGATGCGCTGGACAGCGTCATTGCCTCAAGGCTGATGCAGATGGCGCTGGAAGCCGCCCGTCAGGTGATCGGCCACGCGCCGGCGGTGGACAACACCGCGCTGATTAAACAAATTCAGGGCCTGCTTCAGCAGGAGCCGCTGTTCAGTGGGAAACCGCAGCTGCGCGTGCATCCGGACGACCTCCAGCGCGTGGAAGAGAGTCTGGGCGCGACGCTGAGCCTGCACGGCTGGCGTCTGCGCGGCGACCCGTCGTTGCATCACGGAGGCTGCAAGGTCTCTGCTGATGAAGGTGACCTGGATGCCAGCGTTGCGACCCGCTGGCAGGAACTGTGCCGCCTGGCAGCACCGGGAGTCGTCTGATGACTGCACGCCTCACCCGCTGGCTCAACACGCTCGATAATTTTGAAGCGAAGATGACGCAGCTGCCGTCCGTTCGCCGTTACGGACGACTCACGCGTGCCACCGGCCTGGTGCTGGAAGCCACTGGCCTGCAGCTTCCGCTGGGAGCCACGTGCGTGATTGAGCGTCAGGATGGACAAGAGACGCGTGAAGTTGAGAGCGAAGTCGTCGGTTTTAACGGCCAACGCCTGTTCCTGATGCCCCTTGAAGAAGTTGAAGGCATTCTGCCCGGTGCGCGCGTGTATGCGAAAAACATCAGCGGCGATGGACTGCAAAGCGGGAAACAGCTCCCGCTTGGCCCTGCCCTGCTTGGCCGCGTACTGGACGGAAGCGGTAAACCGCTGGACGGCCTGCCCTCGCCGGACACCACCGAAACCGGCGCGCTGATCACCCAGCCGTTTAACCCCCTTCAGCGTACCGCCATCGAACATGTCCTCGACACCGGCGTACGCCCGATTAACGCCCTGCTGACCGTAGGCCGCGGGCAGCGTATGGGCCTGTTTGCCGGCTCAGGAGTGGGCAAATCCGTCCTGCTTGGCATGATGGCACGCTACACCCACGCCGCTGTCATCGTCGTGGGTCTGATCGGTGAACGCGGTCGCGAAGTAAAAGACTTTATTGAAAACATTCTCGGTGCAGAAGGCCGTGCCCGCTCGGTGGTCATCGCTGCACCGGCGGATGTCTCACCGTTACTGCGTATGCAGGGTGCTGCGTATGCCACCCGTATCGCGGAAGATTTCCGTGACCGCGGCCAGCACGTGCTGCTCATTATGGACTCACTGACCCGCTATGCGATGGCGCAGCGTGAAATCGCTCTCGCCATCGGAGAACCTCCGGCGACCAAAGGTTATCCGCCTTCGGTCTTTGCCAAGCTCCCGGCGCTGGTCGAACGTGCAGGAAACGGCATCAGCGGCGGCGGCTCAATCACCGCTTTTTATACGGTTCTGACCGAAGGCGATGACCAGCAGGACCCGATTGCCGACTCCGCGCGTGCGATCCTCGACGGTCATATTGTGTTATCGCGCCGTCTGGCCGAAGCCGGCCACTACCCGGCAATTGATATCGAAGCATCAATCAGCCGTGCAATGACGGCATTGATCACAGAGAAGCACTACGCCCGCGTGCGTAACTTCAAACAACTCCTCTCCAGCTTCCAGCGCAACCGCGATCTGGTGAGCGTGGGGGCGTATGCCAAAGGCAGCGACCCGATGCTCGACAAAGCGATTAGCCTGTGGCCTCAGCTGGAGGCGTTTCTGCAACAAGGTATTTTTGAACGCGCCGACTGGGAAGACTCACTCCAGGCACTGGAGCTGATTTTCCCGCAGGTGTAACACAGGTGGAGGGCGAAGGTCATGGCGCAAAACAGCGCGTTATCAACGCTGAAAGATCTGGCTGAGAAAGAAGTTGATGATGCCGCATTGCAGCTCGGCGCAATGCGACGCGGGTGCCAGCAGGCTGAAGAGCAGTTGAAGATGTTAATCGACTATCAGCATGAATATCGCACCAACCTCAATACCGATATGACACAGGGCATTGGAAGCCAGCGCTGGATTAACTATCAGCAGTTTATTCAGACGCTGGAAAAGGCGATTGAACAGCATCGCCAGCAGCTTAACCAGTGGACCCAGAAAGTCGACACCGCGCTGAATTTCTGGCGCGAGAAAAAGCAGCGACTGCAGGCCTGGCAGACCTTACAGGACCGACAGATCGCGGCAACGACCCTGGCGGAAAACCGCCTGGATCAGAAGAAAATGGATGAGTTTGCCCAGCGCGCATCAATGAGGAAACCGGAATGATCACATTGCAACAACTGCTGATGACCGACAGCGACCTGTCGGGCGGCATGCAAACGGGGAAAGGCACCGACGGTGCACAAGACTTTCTTTCTCTGCTGGCAGGCGCCCTGACGGACGCAACAGGCCAGGGCAACGATGCGCCGCTGACGCTGGCTGACCTGAAAGCAGCCGGCAGTAAGCTGTCAAAAGTTGCTCAGGAAGCCGGGGGAGAGAACACCCTGCAGGCCAAAATAGCCAACCTGCTCTCGCGTCAGCCAGCCCTGACAGGCGATGAACCGACAGCAGCCACCCCGCTGGACACCCTCGTTTCCGGGCTGGTGCCGGTTTCAAAAGGTGATGCCCTGAAGACCCTGAGCGCGGTGAAAACGCAGGATGACAGCAAAAGCGAGCTGAGCGAAGAAGAGCTGGCAGGGTTGAGCGCGCTGATGGCGATGCTGCCCCACCAGCAGACGGCAACGCCGGTGGCCTCTGGCGCGACAGGTATTGGCGTGACGGCGAAATCAACGCTGAACGCTGCCGCGCTTTCGCAAAATGGTGCAGGTCAACAGTCCATGAGCACCCTGCTGGCGGGCCATGAAAAAGCGCAACAAGCGTCGACTTATCAGGCGCAGGCGCAAAACGCCGATCCGTCTCAACCGGTCAACGCCCCGGCGACCCCGATCGTGGCCGCCGCCGCTGAGAAGCAGGATCTCGCCAGTTCACCCTCTTCAACAGCCCCGACCGCAACGCTTGCGCCCGTCATTTCCAGCAACGTCACCAGCCACACTGCCGCAACCGTTGCCACGGCACCGGTATTGAGCCAGCCGCTGGGAACCCCGGAGTGGCAGCAATCCCTGAGTCAGCACATTACGTTGTTCACGAAACAGGGCCAGCAAACCGCAGAGTTGCGTCTGCATCCGGAAGATCTGGGTCAGGTCCAGATTACCCTGAAACTGGATGATAACCAGGCACAGCTGCAAATGGTGTCAGCGCACAGCCACGTGCGTGCGGCCCTGGAAGCTGCACTGCCGGTCCTGCGCACGTCGCTTGCTGAGAGTGGCATTCAGCTCGCGCAAAGCAGTGTCAGCAGCGAGAGCTTTGCCGGACAGCAGCAGTCCTCCTCTCAACAGCAGCAACAGGCTTCACGTTCCGGTAATACCGGCGGTTTTAATGATGAGAGCGATGAGTTACTGCCTGCCCCTGCCGCCCTGCAATCCGCGGCGCGTGGCAACAGTGCCGTAGACATCTTTGCCTAAACGCCAGAGGTAGCGTGATTATCCCCGTCTTTTCCACGCTTTGACGACAGCAGGACACGGGATAATCACCTTATTAAGCTGTACCGAAACAGGAAGCTCGTATCAGATGACTGACTCCGCGATCACCAAAAAAAGCAAGCGTTCCATCTGGATCCCGCTGCTGGTGTTAATCACGCTCGCCGCCTGCGCTACCGCGGGCTATAGTTACTGGCGTATGCAGCAGGAACCTTCTACCGCTGCGGCCAAAGCCGAACCGCCTCCTCCGCCGGCACCGGTATTCTTCCCACTGGATACCTTCACCGTGAATCTGGGTGATGCGGATCGTGTGCTGTATGTGGGTATTACGTTACGCCTGAAAGATGAAGCCACGCGTGCGCGCCTGAATGATTATCTTCCTGAAGTGCGTAGCCGTCTGCTGCTGCTGTTCTCTCGTCAGGACGCCTCAACGCTTGCTACCGATGACGGTAAGCAAAAGCTGGTCGACGCCATTAAACAGACGCTGGCGACCCCGCTGGTAAACGGTCAACCCAAGCAGGAAGTCACTGACGTTCTGTATACAGCCTTCATACTGCGGTAACGACATGGGCGACAGTATTCTTTCTCAGGCAGAAATCGACGCGCTTCTTAACGGCGACAGCGATAAGAACGATGATCCGCAACCGGGTATTGGCGGCGATAGCGATATTCGTCCTTATGATCCCAATACTCAGCGCCGCGTAGTACGTGAACGTCTGCAGGCGCTGGAGATCATTAACGAACGCTTTGCACGTCAGTTCCGTATGGGGCTGTTTAACCTGCTGCGTCGTAGCCCGGATATCACGGTCGGTGCGATCCGTATTCAGCCGTATCATGAGTTTGCCCGCAACCTGCCGGTGCCAACGAACCTTAACCTGATCCACCTGAAACCGCTGCGCGGCACAGGTCTGGTGGTGTTTTCGCCAAGCCTGGTGTTCATTGCCGTGGATAACCTGTTTGGTGGCGACGGGCGTTTCCCAACCAAAGTGGAAGGGCGTGAATTTACCCACACCGAGCAGCGCGTCATCAACCGCATGCTGAAGCTGGCGCTGGAATCTTACAGCGACGCGTGGAAAGCGATTAACCCGCTGGAAGTGGAGTACGTACGTTCTGAGATGCAGGTGAAATTTACCAATATCACCACCTCCCCGAACGATATCGTTGTTAATACCCCGTTCCATGTGGAGATCGGTAACCTGACCGGTGAGTTCAACATCTGCCTGCCGTTCAGCATGATCGAACCGCTGCGTGAACTGCTGGTCAACCCGCCGCTGGAGAACTCACGCAACGAAGATCAGAACTGGCGTGAAAACCTGGTGCGTCAGGTTCAGCATTCTCAGCTTGAGCTGGTGGCGAGCTTCGCGGATATCCCGCTGCGCTTATCCCAGATCCTGAAATTACAACCCGGCGATGTTTTGCCGATAGAAAAACCCGACCGCATTATTGCCCATGTGGATGGTGTCCCCGTGCTGACAAGTCAGTACGGCACAATTAACGGTCAGTATGCGTTACGCGTTGAGCACTTGATCAACCCGATATTGAATTCGCTGAATGAGGAACAGCCCAAATGAGTGACATGAACAATCCGTCCGATGAAAACAGCGGAGCACTGGACGATCTGTGGGCTGACGCGTTAAACGAGCAAAAAACGACTCCGGCCAAAAGTGCAGCGGATGCTGTGTTCCAGCAGCTCGGCGGCGGCGATGTCAGCGGTACGCTGCAGGATATTGATCTGATTATGGATATCCCGGTTAAGCTGACCGTGGAACTGGGCCGCACCCGCATGACCATTAAAGAGCTGCTGCGTCTGACGCAGGGTTCCGTGGTGGCCCTTGACGGTCTCGCCGGCGAACCGCTGGATATTCTGATCAACGGTTATCTCATTGCCCAGGGTGAAGTCGTGGTGGTTGCCGATAAATACGGCGTGCGCATCACCGACATTATTACGCCATCTGAACGTATGCGTCGTCTGAGCCGTTAAGCATGAATACCCAGGCAACAATATCACAGCCCTCTGCCGTTCCCGGCTCTCCGCTGCTCCAGGTGAGTGGCGCGTTGCTCGGTATTATTGCCTTTATTCTTATCGCCGCATGGCTGGCGAAGCGCTTCGGCCTGGCGGGTAAAACCGCCGGCACCCGCGGTCTGAAGGTCAGCGCCAGCACGACACTGGGGCCACGCGAGCGCGTGGTCGTTGTCGATGTGGAAGATGCACGGCTGGTGCTGGGCGTGACTGCCTCCAGCATCAACGTCTTGCATAAACTGCCGCCAGCCCCGGCAACGGGTGACGAGCGCGCAGAAGTCCCTGCGGATTTTCAGTCCGTCATGAAGAGTTTGCTTAAGCGTTCCGGGAGATCCTGATGCGCCGTTTGTTATCCCTTACGCTTGCGGGCGTCGGCCTGTTTGCCCCTGCGGTTTACGCGCAACTGCCCGGTCTGGTCTCAACCCCTCTTGCAGGCGGCGGGCAAAGCTGGTCTCTGCCGGTGCAGACGCTGGTTTTCATCACCTCGCTGACGTTTATTCCGGCGATCCTGCTGATGATGACCAGCTTCACCCGAATCATCATCGTCTTTGGTCTGCTGCGCAATGCGCTGGGCACCCCGTCCGCGCCGCCTAACCAGGTACTGCTGGGTCTGGCGCTGTTTTTAACCTTTTTCATTATGTCGCCGGTTATCGACAAGATTTATACCGACGCATACCAGCCGTTTAGCGAAGATAAAATCTCCATGCAGGAGGCGCTCGATAAAGGGGCTCAGCCGCTGCGGGAGTTTATGCTCCGCCAGACCCGGGAAGCGGACCTGGCACTCTTCGCCCGCCTGTCCAATACCGGCGAGCTTCAGGGACCGGAAGCCGTTCCGATGCGTATTCTGCTGCCTGCGTATGTCACCAGTGAGCTGAAAACGGCCTTTCAGATTGGCTTTACCATCTTTATTCCGTTCCTGATTATCGATCTGGTGATCGCAAGCGTTCTGATGGCGCCCGGGATGATGATGGTGCCCCCGGCCACCATTGCCCTGCCCTTTAAGATCATGCTCTTTGTCCTGGTCGATGGCTGGCAACTGCTGGTCAGTTCGCTGGCGCAGAGTTTCTACAGTTAAGGGGCCGTAATGACGCCAGAATCGGTCATGATGATGGGCACGGAAGCGATGAAAATCGCGATAGCCGTTGCCGCGCCGTTACTGCTTGTCGCGCTGGTGACCGGTCTGATTATCAGTATCCTGCAGGCCGCCACGCAGATTAACGAAATGACGCTGTCATTTATCCCAAAAATCATCGCCGTGTTCGTGGCGATTATCGTTGCCGGGCCGTGGATGCTGAACCTGTTGCTGGACTATATGCGCAACCTGTTTACCAATCTGCCGTACATCATCGGCTGACCCGACGATGCTGCACTTCACCAGTGACCAGTGGGTTCAATGGCTTGGCGTCTATTTCTGGCCGATGCTGCGTATTCTGGCGCTGATTACAACGGCCCCCATTCTCAGTGAGAAAACGATACCCAAGCGCGTCAAAGTGGGGCTGGGCATCATCATCACCATTATCGTCGCCCCTTCTCTCCCGCCCGTGGATATTCCGATCTTCTCAGCGAAAGCGGTGTGGGTAGCACTGCAACAGGTGATGATTGGCGTGGCCGTAGGCTTTACCATGCAGCTTGCCTTCGCGGCCGTGCGGACCGCCGGCGAACTGATTGGCCTGCAAATGGGTTTATCATTCGCCACGTTTGTGGATCCCGGTAGCCACCTCAACATGCCGGTGCTGGCGCGCATTATCGATCTGCTCGCCATGCTGCTGTTCCTGTCGTTCAACGGCCATCTGTGGCTCATCTCCATGCTGGTGGATACTTTCCATACGTTGCCGATTGGGGAAAACCCGGTGAACAGCAACGCGTTTCTGGCGCTTACGCGTGCGGCCGGGCTTGTTTTCCTGAACGGCCTGATGCTGGCGCTGCCGATCATCACCCTGCTGCTGACCGTGAACCTCGCCTTAGGGTTACTCAACCGAATGGCACCGCAGCTCTCAGTGTTCGTCATTGGTTTTCCGCTGACGCTGACGGTCGGTATTTTATTAATGTCATTACTGATGCCCCTTATCGCCCCCTTCTGTGAGCACTTATTCGGCGAGATATTCAATCTGTTAGCAGATATTGTCAGTGAGCTACCGCGTAAATAATAGCCCTCACAGTTGATATTGTCTTTCTGAGGATATTCCTAAAATAAAACGTGAAAAACATCTTCCAGGATATATCTGACGCGGTTTAATTGTTTCTAACCACCTCACAATACTTAATATTTACTTTACTTTAAGAAGATTCCTGGCAAATTATACGTAACTTTACGGGATAGTGAGTCCGCCTGAAAGTCTTTGTCATGCTCACAGGTTTATTAATTTTTTCCATCCCGTATGGCTGTTATGAGCTCTCAGGCAGATGGTGAATTATCGTTACGCATTGAGTGAGGGTATGCCATGTCAACGATCATTATGGATTTATGCAGCTACACCCGGCTAGGGTTAACCGGGTACCTGGCAAGCAGAGGGGTAAGAAAGAGAGACATCAACGATGCACACACCGTTGACGAACTCGCAGCCGCTTGTGACGAACTTAAACCAGGCGTGGTGTTTATTAATGAGGACTGTTTCATTCACGATCCAGCCAACAGTCAGCACATTAAGCAAATCATTAATCAGCATCCAAAAACCCTGTTTATTGTTTTTATGGCGATCGCGAATATCCATTTCGATGAGTATTTGTTGGTTCGTAAAAATTTATTGATCAGTTCTAAATCGATTAAACCAGAGTCGCTGGATGACATTCTGGGTGATTATTTGAATAAAGAAGTTAAAAATGTAGGAGCGGTTAACTTACCCACCCTATCATTAAGCAGGACTGAATCAAGCATGCTGCGAATGTGGATGGCAGGGCAAGGGACTATTCAGATCTCAGACCAGATGAATATTAAAGCCAAAACCGTTTCGTCACATAAAGGAAATATTAAAAGGAAAATTAAAACGCATAATAAGCAAGTGATCTATCACGTGGTACGCCTCACCGATAATGTGACGAACGGGATTTTCGTCAACATGCGTTAGTCGCTAAAAAAACCCTTTGCACCCTACCTTTGATCTCTGGCCTGGCCAGAGATTTTTGCTTCTGTGGACAGTGTCGGGCGCGCCTGTCGCCACCCGACGCCATGCTATTGCGCCTTCTCTACAAAGATGCCATCCGGGTGTCCCAGTTCGTTAAAAAACCAGATGCCGAGCGGGTAGTCTTCAAGTGATACCAGGTACATCGTGCCTTCACTAAACTCTTCAATTGCCAGGACCACACCCGGGCGGCGCGGCCCACCGTCCGTTTTAACGGTTACCCGATCGTTGACCTTCATACGTTCCTCCTCTGGTTTTGAGCCAGTGTAGAACAAAACGCCTTAACTGGCATCGCTGCCCGGTGTGAATGGCGTTTTTGTGCGCAGTCTATACTTACGGTTGGAGACGGCAAAATGAGGTACCCCGTAATGAAGACCGACAAAGAGTACAGCGACACCATCAAACGTGAGGTTGAGGTGGATGTCGATGCCCTGCTGGCCGCCATCAATGAGATCAGTGAGTCAGAAGTCCGTCGTTCAGACGACAATTCAGACAGGGTCATTGTGAACGGAAGGGATTATCACACCTACCGTGAACTGGCGGAGGCCTTCGAGCTTGATATACACGATTTTAGCGTGTCTGAAGCAAATCGTTAGGACGAAAAAAATCCCGGTCATGGGGATGGCCGGGATCAAAACTTGCTTATGCAAGAAGCACTTGAAAATTCGTTACACCAGGAAATCTGATGTACACGAAACACTATCCTCAACCATTTTGTATGACAAGCATATATTCTCATGGCGAATATAATATTTGGTACATAATAAATTTAGTTATGAGGGACAACATGCGCCGCATGCGGGTTTGGCAGGAGAGATACCCTTTTGCCTCACTTAAGCATTAGGATTTTTTTAGGAATATTCTTAGGTGGCAGTTTGCCAGTTATCAGGAGTCGTTATGCCTTCACTGCAGGATAGCCTGCTGATCTTTTCCGATCTCGACGGCTCGTTGCTCGATATTCATACGTACGAGTGGCAACCGGCCATGCCCTGGCTGGACACCCTCCAGGATAATCAGGTGCCGGTTATTCTCTGCAGCAGCAAGACCGCGGCAGAAATGCTGGATATCCAGCAGGATCTGGGTCTGGAGGGGTTACCCTTCATAGCTGAGAATGGCGCGGTGATTCAGCCCGACGTGCGCTGGGAGACAGGTCAACGCCACATCAGGGGGATGACGCACCGTGACATTCGCCCGCTGATCGACCAGATTCGCCAGCAGGGGGGCTTTAAATTCACCACCTTTGATGACGTCGACGAACGGGTTATCAGCGAGTGGACGGGGCTGACGCGCTATCGTTCGACCCTCGCGCGCCGACACGAAGCCTCCGTCACGCTCATCTGGCGCGACAGCGATGAAAAAATGGCGCAATTTGACGAGGCGCTGGCGCAGTGCGGCCTGAAATGCCTGCAGGGAGCCCGCTTCTGGCATGTTCTGGATGCTCGCTGCGGTAAAGACGTTGCGGTTGACTGGCTAATTGAGCAGTACCGTGAGCGGGAAGGCATTGTGCCGGTCACCCTGGGGCTCGGCGATGGTCCAAATGATGCCCCGCTACTGGACAGCGTGGACTACGCCGTGGTGATCAAGGGCATTAACCGGCAGGGCATCACGTTACGTGACGATAACCCCGCCCGGGTGTACCACACGCAACAGCCCGGACCCGCGGGCTGGCAGGAAGGGCTGGATCACTTCTTATCCTGATCGTGCCAGAACACCCGGTTGCGCCCGCACTGCTTGGCCTGATACAACCGGGCATCCGCCACTGACTGCAGCTGTTCGAAATCGTAATTGTCCTTTTCCTGGGCGCTACTTACCCCCAGTGGGGCACTGATACGCACGGTGGTACTCTTTTTCACCAGGATCTCTTTACTGTTGATGCGTGAGCGAATGCGTTCCGCAATCCCCCTCGCCTCTTCAAGCCCGCTGCCGGGCAGTACCACGCAGAACTCTTCCTCACCCACGCGTCCGGCAACATCATTCTTGCGCAGTGCGCTGCCAATCAGGCCCGCGGCATGGGAAAGCACTTTGTCCCCGGCCTGATGGCCAAAGCGATCGTTAATGCTTTTAAAATGGTCGAGATCGATTTGAATCACCGAAAACGGCAGCGACTGCTGCCGACATTTTTCCGACAGCATTTTGGCACGCTCAAACAGGGCACCACGGTTATTCAGGCGGGTGAGCGGATCGTGCCAGGCCTGCCACTGCAAAGAGTGCTGAAGCGTATACATATTGCTGACCATCCGGCGGATAACCAGCCACGAAATAAGAAGCATGGCGGTGAAGAGTGCCCAGAGCAGCGCCAGCACGATACTGATACTGCCGAAGTCCCCCTTCACCCCTTCATGCAGGGTATGAACGCGTAAAATCACACCATCGAAATGATCGAGCCGCTCCCAGCTGATAAAGCGGCTTCCGAGGCGGATCCCCCCGCCGGTATCGTTCTCGATTGCGTGTGATATCTGCGCCGTTTCGCGTTCGTCAAACCGGTTCACCAGGCTACCGGCCTCTTCTGACGTGGCAATCATATTCAGCCGGGTGTCGTACAGCTGATATTCCCCCTCTGTACGCTCTTGCGTTGCCTCTTCCAGCAGATGTTTCATGGTCTTCAATGAGAAATCCATCGCCACAACGCCATACCAGTAATGGTCAAAATAGATCGGCACACTGGCCGTGATCATCCGTTCACCACCGGTCCAGGGCGACGGGCTGGAGATAAACCAGCGCACCGCGCGAGCGCGATTGTTACGTTCAGACTGCTGGGTAAACCACGGCTGGGTAACCAGATAGTAATAGCGCTGGCTAATATCACTCGTCTGTTCAGGCGCGTCCGTCGCAAGGTAAAACCCGGCGCGTGACGCATAGATAACCCGCTCTTCACTTTGCCCCACCGAGGACGCCAGTCGGAGTAAATACCCCACTTCGAGGGCGGCAGAAATTTCATTGCTGATACGCTCAGGGTCACGATTCAACAGCGTGGTTTTTTCGACGAACGCATCCGACACGCCGTTAATAGGAAGAGTGCGTTTTTTATCAACGGCGAGCTGCCAGCTGGGGCGCGTGCGAAAGGCGTTAAAGCGTGAAATCGCTTCATACAGGACATCAAAGGCCAGCGGCGTCTGGATGGCATCACGCATGCTTTTGCGGAAAAACAGCATTTTATCCACGCTGTACTGTAACTGCCGGTCCAGCGAAGTGGCTACCGTTTCCAGATGATTACGCTGGCTGGAGATATACGCATCTTCCAGTACCACCACCTCTCGCCAGGTCAGAAGCGTGGAAAATATCAGTACGATGAGAAAACAGAGATTAACAATCAACCCCGGATTGCTACGCATATGCAGCCATTGTAGACAAGATCGTCTTACAACAAAGGTCTCGCGCTGCACACACACTCCCTGATTACTGCCCGACGCCGGATACGGAAGGTAAAAACGCCCGGCAAAGCCGGGCGTTATGTCATTAAGCCTTGTCTCGCTTGCGCTGCCCGTCTCCCGGCTGAAGCTCATCTTCACGGAACGCTTCCCGCTTGATGCTATAACCGTCGTGCCACCGGCATTCCACCATACCGCTGGAATACCCGGTGACAATCATACGTGGGCCGCCCTTCTTAGGCTTAACTTCATCACTGACCAAAAAGACCATACCTGCCTCCTGTATCAGGGTGAAACGTTTTCAATTTAGACGAGGAATGATCTTTTTGCACCCCGCAACAGGTAACGATTAGGTCGACGTTCCACGTATTTTGTCGACCAGTTTTACGGCCCCAACCACGATAATGCCAATGATAAAGCCCAGCACAAGATTAAGCAGCGTGGGCAGAATTGCCGCCACTATGCTGCCCTGCGCCGAAGCGAAATGTTCAATAGCATGATGCAGCGGCGCGATACCGTGAACCACAATACCGCCTCCGACAAGGAACATCGCCAGCGTACCCACCACTGACAGGCTCTTCATCAGCCAGGGCGCGGTCACCAGCAGGCTTTTGCCGATACCTTTGGCGATAGCGCTCGATTTTTCTTCCAGCCAGTAGCCGATATCATCCAGCTTAACGATAAGCCCCACCAGCCCGTACACCCCCACCGTGACCAGAATGGCGATCCCGGAGAGGATCAGGACCTGGTTCAGAAGCGGTGCTTCAGAGACAATACCTAAGGTAATGGCCACGATCTCCGCCGACAGAATAAAGTCGGTACGAATGGCACCTTTCACCTTATCACGCTCGAAGGTTTTAGGATCCTGCGCGGCCAGCGCCTCAAGACGCTGCTGGCGCATTTCCGGCGTGTCGCTGTTCTTACGTGCGGCGAACGAGTGCAGGATCTTCTCAGCGCCTTCGAAGCATAAAAATGCGCCGCCAATCATCAGCAACGGCGTGATAGCCCATGGGATAAACGCGCTGATCAGCAGCGCAAGCGGCACCAGGATCACCTTATTCAGGAATGAACCCTTCGCTACGCCCCATACCACCGGTAATTCACGGTTGGCCCGAACGCCACTCACCTGCTGGGCGTTGAGCGATAAATCGTCTCCCAGAACCCCGGCGGTTTTCTTCGCCGCCAGTTTTCCCATCACCGAAATGTCATCCAGTAAGGTGGCAATATCATCCAGTAATGTTAATAAGCTACTTCCTGCCAAAATCTCATTCCTTCTTTTTTTGGTAATTAAGTGAATAGTATGGAGCAAAAGTGTAAACCCGGAAACAGGCACCTCGCGTCAACAAAAAATTCACATCAACTACACAATTAAAGCGCTCGCCAGGCCGATAGTTTTGGCGTTTACTGTCAGCGACCTTTTCATTTTGTCGCGAGGGATTATGCGTTTCCGGCAACTGCTACCGCTCATTGGGGCACTTTTTTCGCTGTATATCATCTGGGGTTCCACCTACTTTGTCATTCGTATCGGCGTGGAGAGCTGGCCGCCGCTCATGATGGCGGGCGTACGCTTTCTCTCGGCGGGCGTGTTACTGATGGCCTTCCTGCTGTTACGGGGTCATAAGCTGCCTCCGCTTCGCCCGATGCTCAATGCCGCTCTGATTGGCCTGCTGCTACTGGCCATAGGGAATGGGTTTGTGACGGTCGCCGAGCACCAGAACGTGCCGTCCGGAATTGCCGCCGTCGTG